>ENA-ORTY01000564-ORTY01000564.1-human-gut-metagenome-genome-assembly--contig:-NODE-564-length-48204-cov-2.855116_pt1 | contig 48204 bp, 54 predicted proteins | sample MGYA00241917_ERZ509198 | MGnify/ENA primary metagenome ERZ509198 (study PRJEB26280, sample SAMEA2338857) | human gut metagenome | biome: human gut; feature: human-associated habitat; material: faeces...
TTTAGGTCTTTAATCCATTGGGAGTTTATTTTTGTGTATGGTGTTAGGGAGTGTTCTAATTTCATTCTTTTCCATGTGGCTGTCCAGTTTTCCCAGCACCACTTATTGAACAAGCTGTCTTTTCTCCATTGTATATTCTTGCCTCCTTTGTCATAGATGAGTTGGCTGTAGGTGTGTGGGTTTAATTCTGGGCTTTCTATCCTGTTCCACTGATCTATATTTCTGTCTTTGTGCCAGTACCATATGGTTTTGATGATTGTTGCTTTGTAGTATAGTCTGAAGTCAGGGAGCCTGATTCCTCCAGCTCCATTTTTCTTTTTCAGGATGTCTTTGGCTATTCTGGGTCTTTTGTGCTTCCAAACAAACTTTAAAATATTTTGTTCAAGTTCTGTGAAAAATGTCCTTGGTAATTTGATAGGGATTGCATTGAATCTGTAGATTGCTTTGGGTAGTATGGCCATTTTTACAATATTGATTTTTCCAATCCAGGAACATGGAATATCTTTCCATTTCTTTACATCTTCTTTGATTTCTTTGATTAAAGTTTTATAGTTCTCGGCATATAGGTCCTTTACCTCCTTGGTCAGGTGTATTCCGAGGTATTTGATTTTGTGAGGTGCAATTTTAAAAGGTATTGTATTTTTGTATTCCTTTTCTAATATTTCATTGCTGGTATACAGAAATGCAACTGACTTATGAATGTTAATCATGATGCTGATCTGCGGGGGGCTTTCAGGCAGTACATCCGCCAGATCAAAACGGTCGCTTACTAAAGACGTACTAAAATCTCCCGATTCAGTATTGAGCATTTCAGCCTTGCAGATCACGGGTACGGAAACACGGGAAACATATCCAAGCTGATGGATACGCCTCACCATTTCGGACTCAGTCCAAACGGCACCGTCCACAAGGCTGTTGATATACCCCGCAACAGTCTCACGTACGGCCGCACGGTGGGGCTCATCATCTTCTACATCGACAAAATCCACGGACAGCTCTACGGAAAAGCGTACGAGATGCTTGTGCCGCACAAGCGGATCGTAACAGCTGACCCGCTGGCTATCCGAAGTCACATAATCATGGATACTCCGCAGAGCCGGAGCTCCGGCCCATTCCACCGTGATTTCCTTTCCCGCATACTCTGGGGGAACTGCGAGTCCTTTCAGAGCGAAACGCATACTCGCCCAAAGCAGAGGATCCGCAGACACCGTCAATTTGACCTCTCCTTCTTCCATACGCGCTCCGAAAAAGTCCACAACCGGCACCTGAACCGGAAAAGAAGACGTGTCCAACTCTCCGTTCTCCCCGGCCGTCAGTGTCACAGTAAATCTGGATATGGGCAAACTGACGTAAATATCTGCCTTGTTGCCTACATGTATCGTCACGTCCTCAAAAACGACGAGGTCGCGGCGCTGTTCAGCGGAACCATGGCGGGCGACATACAGAGAGCGGATTTCATCAAACTCATCAAGCAGAACAGTACGTATCGCATGCTCGGAAATGAGTTCCCTGGTCGTGATGGCCCATTTTGAACGTGCAATGAAATCCTCGCTGCTTTCTTTGGGAATTCCCACAGAAAAGTCTGCCGGAATGGTCGCCCGTAAAAAATAGATATCCGCGATATCTGCGGTGACTTGTGCCCCCGCCGATATGACAAGCTCGGTGTTATTGACCGTCCGGACCCGGATGTCCACATAATATTCAGGTGATGAGCTCAAGGTTGTCCTCATCGTACTGAAACTTCCCGGAGACAACACTACATCTTCAGCAGCTACGAGACCCTCAGCTTCAACAGTTCCAACGCTCTGCCCCGTCTGAATCCGCAGAAACTCCACCGGCTGCCGGAACCACAGCCGTATGAGTCCGCTGCCGGGCTCTCCCGCCTTTCGGGATACAAACCAGTTTGAAAGAATGGCGTCGACGGCCGCATCGTATTCGTCCGTATCCAACTCCGACCGGAGATCCTCTGCCTGTTTCAGACTCTGATATGCCCTGGCCTTGTTCAATTCCTGCCGGATAAACAGAGTGATCAACGCGGCGGGCTTGATGACGGCATCGGCTATCCCTGTGCCGTCTTCTAGTGAGCCTTTGTATCCGGCATCCCGCAGATATTGGCAGATAAGGTTTCTAGCCTCTTCAAGCTGCTCTGAACTGATGACAATATCAGACACCACCGCCTCCCGAAAAAACGACCAGCGCATGTCTTCCCTGATCGCTCATGATATCCAGATAAATGTCTACGCGGGTACTGTCGCCTCCCGGAGCATATTTGAGGTCGAGCAACCGAACTTGCTCAAGTCGTTCCACTCCAGTGGGGAGAGACTCTTCATTTGATCGCAGGTAATCCGCGCATCGCCTGATGTCATCGACAAGTAGGCTCCTGTACAGAGCCATGCCTGACTTGCTGACAGTACGGGAAGGTATGGCCCTGCTGCCGTAGGCTGAGTCAAAGGCATCGCTGCCGATACCAGTGCAAAGGTATTTGACGACTTTTCCTGCTAACGTTTCCAATCTGCTGGCTACAGGGGCATCCAGTGACGCGCCGGTCGTATGCTGCCCTTGTCCGGCTTCTCTGTTCTCCCATTCCCCAGTGAGTGTATACAGCCTGATATCCATGTTATTGTTCGTTTACCGCAGTCTGCATCTTGTGGGGCTTTACCGATACATTCAGCGCCCCTGTATGTAAAAAACGCTCATATTTAAGGCGGCTGAACCGTATTTCCGCATCTTTGGCAGCCTGCACATAGTAATCTTTACGGGTCATGGAAATGCTGGATGCCATACGGGCGCAGGCTTGAGACGTATCGTACAGGCTCCCGACAGACAGCGTTTCAGAGGGTAACCTGGGGATCCCCTTGGGGAAAAGGGCATTGGCAAAAGTTCTGCCATCGGTCTTCAGACCTTCAAGACTGACTGTACCGACGGCCCCTCCAGACGCCGTACGAATCCCCAGACTGAGCAAAGCTTCCAAGGCATCATACAATTGATCGGCCTGTTCCAAGATATCGCTCATGCCCCAAATCTCCCTTTAAGGCTTGGACGATTCAAAAAGTTCGTAATCTTGCGAGCAAGAGCATCTTTCCGCGCCGTAATCTGGCTGGGGGAGACACCTAGCTGCTGGGCAAGCCACCCGTTGCTATGAATGGGAGCATCCCCGTATCCCGTCAGGCTTGAAAAAATAAGCTTTTCTTCATCGGACAGACTCCTGAACAAACTCTCCAGAATCAGTTCATCATCAAGCAGGTAATCTTCCTTTGTGCCGAACTGTCCTCCGGCTACGGGCTGGGATTCCACAAATTCCCGGTAGTCATATCGCTTGACCCGATCAAGAAACTCCTTTTCCCAACCAAGTTCGGCGGCAAGTTCCTCATCGTTTGGCGCTCTCCCCTTCTCGTCAGTCAGAGTCTCAAGGGACTGCTTATATGCTCCGATGGCTCGGGTGACGTTCTCCGGTGCACGTACAGCGTTCTGGTATGTATAGACCGTGCGGGAAATAGGTTTGATGGCGTTGGCGACATGTGTGGCCAGCGCCGCGCCCTTGGCTGGATCGTAGGTATCGATTGCTTTGGCGGCATGGGCCCTGGCTTCCATGAGCAGTGTCTCGCGCGGAACGGGTCCCGCCCATTTATTGACCTGGGAGTTGATCACTCCGTCGAAACGACGCAGCAAAGCCGAACGATTTTCCGGGGAAGGAAATGTCCGGTAGGAATTCCAGGCTTCCATATCCTTGTCCCGATAATTTTGGGTCATGGCGTGTACCTCCTCAACAGGATACAGAACAATATTGCAATAAAAAATAATTAGATTCAAAAAGATAGTGTATCTAGTTTAATCTTTTAATATCTACTTAGTTCAATGAAGCAAAAGTCGTGCTTAGAAAAATCTAAGCACGACTTTTGCTTCATTTTTGGTTTTAGCCAATTGAGTAGGTGAAGTGTGTAAAACAAAAAAACCACCCAGCATTTGGGTGGTTGATTACCAATCATCATGAACGCCCATATATTCCGTTTTTCATCATCTCCTGAAATGCCAATTGCATCCCAAATTCCATTCCAGCCTGATATGCCTTTGAAAATACGGTATTCCAGTTGCCAACCAGCTTGGCCCGATGATTTGCAGCTGCAGCTCCATATACCGTTCGGCCATCAGGCATATCAATGGGGGCATAAAAATCAATACCTCCAGGTAACTCATTATTCTTCTTGCGCATTTTACAACTCCTTCATCTTTGCGACATTTTGACTAATTGCCGAACCTGTGACTCCCAAAATTTTTGCAATCTCGCTTTGCGGTATCTGAGCCTCAACGCAGATCGCAACAAAATTTTTCCCGAAAGGAGTCAACCTGCCTGATTCACTCTTTGCATAATCACGAAGTCCTTCCACAAGTTGAGCTTCAGCTTCAATTTTGCGTACCGCCAACCGAAGCTGGCGGAGGGGTTTTTCAATGTCCGCCATGCCTCCTCCAATCTTAATTTTTATTACATTTTTCTTATAAATTTTTTTACAGAATTTGTCAAGATTTATTGCGAAAATTTTGCCCAATCGGCTTCCCTATCCGCTTCATGAAAATAAAATATATTAAATTTCAAATAGTTATAAAATAACTTTTTTCCAAGAAAAACATATAAAGCAAGGTACTTGCCTCATAGAATATTTTAATCGCCCCCACAAACAGGTATAAAAAAGAAGACCGGAGTGTTTAGCTCCGGTCTTCCCTGACATCAAATAGTCCTTAATTTAAAATACTATGGTCAGTGTGTGCCTATTCCAACTCTTCTCCCATCGCTTCTATGTGGCTCCGTAAGAACCACCCGATAAAACAAGATATGGTGCAGCTTCAAACGCTCAGGAAACATCAACCTTCCTCTGACTTCTCTACTAGTAGAGAAGAAGAAGAAGAAGAAGAAGAACCATCTGTCTCGCAAGGGGCTTTACCAAGCATTGCACGCAAAAACTTTTTCAACGACTCGATTTGAGGGCTGTCCCACGAAAAAGCCCTAGCCTTGGCCGCTTCCCCGATTTTCAGAGATACGAATTCATTGGTAAACGAAAAATAGGCATGCAACCTGTTTTTGTGCGGACGTCGCAACCCGTTTTCCCTCATATAAGGAGCAAGGGCTTTATCCACGTCCACGAGAACTGACTTCGAATTTTCCCCAGCGAGAATATCCACGCAGAGGTCTTCCAAAGTTCCACTTTTACAGCTGGCTGAACATGTCGGAAATAGGACGAAACCTGTTTTTATTGCGGGATACTTTGCTGATTCGTCATGAGCGGAACAGCAAGGGGTTTTAGGGACAGCGAAACCAGTATCCCTCAAGGCCCCCTGTACAGACTGCACTGCACTTTGTGCATCTCTTTCTGCGTCTCTGATGATGCTTACCGATTTCAATTTTTTGAAATTTGCGTCGAGGGGCAACGATTTAAGGGCGACCGGGAGATCCGAATTACCTCCAAAATTGTAAACATGGAATTCTTCAAACTCCAGTTCTCTCAATTTAATGTCTGCTAGCAGATTGATAAGGAAAGAATAGGCATCCATGCCTTCACACAAAATCAAATGCGCCCTTCCCGATTCAATGATTTTTTTATTTCCGCCCATTTATCGAATCTCTATACTTTGCTCAAAGGCATATTCAAGGACATCCGTAGGAAAAATATATGGCACAATATTTTCCTCTTCTTTGTCAAGCCGAATGTAACAAAAACTTTCCTTATCCTCAAAAGAAGACAATGCGCTTCTTGTACATTCGTAGCTGTGCGTTGTGGCAAAAATCTGCACATCCATTTTTTTCGCAAGAAATTCAATCGATTTCCAAAGCTGCGGAAAGAAACTATAATGAAATCCTGATTCAATTTCATCAATAAGAATAATAGCCCTCTGATATTCAAGCATAGAGCACAGAATCTCAACTAGGCGGCTTATTCCATTTCCCATAACGGAAAGAGGCAATAACGGCCTACCTTTCTTTTGAATATAGAGACGGGGGATATCTTCCGCGACAGTGGAGATATCTTCAAGTTCGGGTTCTAGCAGTTTCAAAACGTCAATAATTTCCTGTTTTTGACCAGCCTTGACAACATTGCCGAAATGAGCAGCAAGGCTTTGCGGCAATTCGCTGGATATTCCTATATACTGGACCTTGGGCAACGAATTGTTCGAGAAAGAGTGATTCCATTTTATTGTTAGTCCATTCTGGACGGGAATGATATGCCCTATATCTTCTTTCTCCCCGCTACGATAGGTGATTTTCAACGGATAACCATCCGTCACCATGCGTAATTCATTATTCACAGGAACGACAAAAGTACCACTTTGCAAAAAACTGTCGTCACGCTGCAGTTTAAACGATAGAAGTTCACCGTTTTCCGATACGGATATATTAAGGCCGTCAACGACATTTTTATTGTAAAACAGATGCTCCCATGTAACATCCGGAGAAAAGGAGGTCGTCAAACTTCCTCTGATTCCATTGAGTTTAATAAAAACATCTGGATTAAAATACGCAAAAATAAGGAAAATACTTTCAAGAAGTGTTGTTTTTCCAACGTTATTCTTTCCGCCAATCAGTGTTATCCGCCCTATCCGCTCCAATTGAAACTTCTGAAAGCAACGGAAATTTTCCAAAGTTAATGACGTAATCATAACTGACCTTTGTTTTTTGAAATTATCATACTATTCCTTTTTCCTTTCATCGGAAAGGGTTACCTTCTGAGGCATGTTCCGTCAAGGGGATATGTTTTCTACCTGTATGCCGATTTGGAAAATTCCTCCTTTGCGATCCTGCGCAACAGTTCACGCACATCGGTAAATCTTGCCCTAACACCATCAGCTTTTTCAGCCGTGGCCTGTTCGGAAATGGAGGTTCTCTCTTCCTCCTTCTCTTCCTGCCCTGTGGCTGCTTTCAGCTCCACACCGTCATCGCCGTTGCTCCGGATCTTTTCAGAACCAGCAGCCCCCTGTCCCTCTGAGGAGGCCGGTACATTGTATAACTCGACAGCCTTACGATTCGAGAGAAAGTCGCCATCCAGTTCAAGCACGGTCGAAGGCCCATCGGGACCTGCCCCTATTCTGCCGACAGTAAACCCCATAAACGTGCAGTAATCCTCAAACCCCACAATATTGCGCCTCTGACGACGATAGGCTTCAAGAGGGCTGGTCTGCGGATGGCGGACTTCGACCATCTCTCCCATGTTCTCGTTCCACATTCTGCCATAAGAAATCGGTTCCGCCCCGGCTATATCGGCAACACCTTCCGTACCCAGCAGAGAACGGTACACGGGAGCAAGATAACGCTCGTCATGGGTAATCATCTGCACGGATTCCAGGGGATTGGGAATCTCCACACAGGCTGCCTCGTCGAGCATGCGAACATAGTTGAATTCCACACTCGTCGTCGCACTCTCAGCACTGAAGTCATGGGTGACAGCCAATACGAACCCTGCGAAAGCAAAGCCGGCATCAACGGAGTCAAAAACGACTCCGGGAAATCCCGGCGTAACATAGGGATTGAACATGGCTGTACAGGAAAGCGTCCGCGGCAGATAACGGGCATGGAGCAGCTGACGCTGGCAGAAACGCCGTTTGAATTCCAGACTGACATCCAATGTGCCTTCTCCTGCAGAGAGCGTATCGGGCCGGATATAGCTGAACCACCGCGGTGTCCCCACCTCAGCTACCCACGGCCCTGTGTGCGTTTCCGTCGCCAGCAGTTCCGTCCCCAGTGCCTTTTCATATACCTGTAGATTACCACGAGAAAAATCCACAAAATTTTCACTGGGATAGTAGTCGATAAGACCATACTGAGCCAGAACACTGTCCGCCACGCCGCTGGTCAGCAGAGCAAGGGGCCCATGCAGGTCTCTGATCTGAACGCGAGTAGGAACCCCCGAATACTGTTCGGCAGCTTCGATACGTAATACTTGGGACCGATACAGCACATTGCAACATGGAGGGAGCGCGTCGAAAAGCAGCGGCTTCAAGGCACTGGCTATCAGCCTGTCCCTAAGTTCAGGATTTTCCTTTTTCTTTTCAGGAGATTCGCTGTGAAATGCCGGGCTTGCGAATACAAGAAACTCGTACTCCAATTCATCAACGAGAAACTTCAGGAGTTCCGCCATGCTCATCTTCCGGGACGCCTCCACCGCACGACCGGCGAGCTGCGCCAATGCGGCCCCTTGTTGCATGCCGTATACCAACGGAAACATTGTTGCGGTCTGTTCACTGAATTTCGCCAGATGCCAGGCCGTGACTTCTTCCTCCTTGCCCTGTCCGTTTCCATCCATTTCCCGTTTTCGGTCTGGAACAGCCGCCCGGTCAAAAAACGGAAGAGACTCAAAGCGTTGGATAAGCCGTATGTCTCTGGCATATTGCCTGAAGAAGCCCGCAAGGGCCGAACCGTTGAACGGAGCAACTGCTTCCAGTTCTCCGGCCGACGCTATGAATCTGTAGATATTCTCAAGGTACTGGACAGGCGTACGAATGGGCTCCGGCGTCCCTTCCGCCCCCAATCCGTGGAGAAACAACAGCAGAGGGAACTGCAGGCCGAACTGATAGGACGCGAGTGACTTGTCCAGTTCCCCGCTGAGGCTGCGCCGCACGATGTCATCAAGCGTGGTCATAAATTCCAGCCTGGCATCGTCCAAAATTGCTGCCCAGGATACTGCGGACACGTTGATTTCTCTCTGGGACGCAAGACAAAGGTATTGTTTTGAGACAATGGCTCCTTCGAACAGCAGGATGAGTCGTCCGCTGCCGACGACACTCTCCCTGACAAAAATATGGACGGGGATGCGATCCATACGCCCGACGACAAACAGATCGGGACACGGAGGGAGAGAAATAGACGCTTCCGGCATCTGCCCCGCCCCGCTGCGCACCGTGACATGCGTTACGGGCATAAGCACCCCCGCGATATACACACGCACATCGGAGAGAAAAACATTGGGGCGCGTACCTGAAACTGTCGTCTCCAGGCTCATCCTTGCCCCCCGCCATTCGAAGCTTCCCGTTCCACGGCTTCCCCCCTTGTATCCGAAGAGCTTATTCCCAGTCCGTTTCGGAGCTTACCGTGTTCAAAGTCCCAAAAAAGCGTACCGACATGAACACTGAACACGACAGCGCTCATATTGAGCAGTGCCGCTCCAGGCATGTGTGTATCATATGAGAGGCGCATTCCGGTCAGAGCAAGCCCCATGACGGCATCGGCAAACCTGAGCTGGGGCAGAACGCCGGTACGGGCCACGGCGCTGACTCTCAATCGATTGACATACGCGTCGAGCATGTTTACCCGCGATGGGTTCCCCTCACATAACGGCATGACAGAACTGATGTCCGCCGTCAGCGGCGCCATCCCCAGAGCGAGTACCCCAAAACTTTCTCCAATGTGAGATTCAAGCTGTAGGTGTTCAGCAACGCTGAAAGACACGTCCTGTATCAGCAGATCCGCATGGATGGGCTCCAGTGCCTCGGCGCTTGCATAGAAAGCCGCGCGCCCGGAAAAGTCATCCAGACTTTCAAACGTATCCGGCGCAAAAAATATATCCGTGGCAATGCCGGATACGCGCCAATCGTCAGCCATTGTTCTCTCCTTTTTTGACCAGACGAACATCTTCTTCCCTCAGCCCACCATCCTCCACGCTGGATATTTCCGGCGGACGGCTTGCAATCCCACCCAACGAAGAAACATAGGTGTGCTCAAGGGATACGGAGTCATCAACAGACGAAAAAGCACCGGCTACAGCCTGAATTGAAATGTCGACGGCATCGGGAGTCTGTACGTTCGCACGAAGACCGATCATCTCGATGTACAGATTCATCGACATTCCTCCCATGAGAAAAGTGCAGACCCGGCCGGAATCCTGAAGTTCTCGGGCGCGCAACTTTCTTGCGTAAAAATCCATGAATTCCGCGAAATGGTCATCGCTTTGGGATAGGAGAAGCCTGCCCGTAATGTTTACTGAAACCGCATTTGCGCCGCTGCAAAAGACAGCTGCAGACTCGGACAGCGAATTATGAATCACAAATTTTTCCGAGTGTTCCTCAACATAACTCTGTACCTGCAGCTTTCCGAAAGTTCCGGAGGATAACCCGGCCGAATTCAGAACCTCATCTGGAACAATCAACGAAGCGAGCTGATCCCCGGTTTCGGGCTCGTCCGTTTCCGGACCGACTACCCCACTCTGAAAAACGCTCGCAGCCTGGTAGATATCCTGCATGTTACCGCCTGTTCATATATCGGACTGCATCCGTCAGAGCGCGTGTGCTTTCATCCAGGGTACTCATGGTCTGCTGCAGCTGCCGCATGGTGGCGTCCGTGACAGGCGCATGGGAACCGGATGCCCGCCCTGCTGAAGCCATGACCACATTCTGAAAGGCTCTGACGGTATCCGCGTAGTTGAACTCAGGAGACGGACCGTCCAACTCGCCAGCAAGTACGCCGCCCAGTAAGCCGGAGTAGCCCTCGACTCCCATATCTCCGATTCCCTGACGGCGCAGACTTTCAAGTGTTTCCTTGTCTCTGCCGGAAAGTCTCTCAAGACGCCGCCGGGTTTCTTCAGGAAGATGACGCCGATCGGCATAGGCTCGCAGGTCTTCTCCCGTCACGCCAATATGCGCCGCGAACCTATCGATGCTGTCCCGGTTGGCGGCCAACTGGAAAGCCGCCATCCTCTCCCGATAATGCCGGTATGCTTTCCATGCCTGCTCAATACTCAGAGACGATGTGTCCTGCAGTCGGACTTCCTCAAGGGCTTTTGCGGCGAGCTCCTTTTTGCCGACACGTATCCCCTGACCATCAAGGCGGAGTCTGTCGTCTCCAGAGCGAATCATTGCCGCCATATCTTCACGGCCTATCCCAAGCTGCCCGGCAAGTCTGTATATCTTTTCATCCAGTTTACCGCGCTCCGATGCGTCGGCATCACCTCGGATTCTACGGGAGAGATGCCGCTGCAGCATGGCAAGGGGCACCATCGTTGAAGGTTCAGCGCGCATTGCCTCAAGGAAAACTGACTTGCCTGACGAGTTTGAGTTTCTCAGGAATTCGGACAGGAAGGCATCGCTGAAACCTTCAGTGGTCCGCACTGAGTAAAGATTCAGTTCCTTCTGTGACCGTTCCAGCGCAGTACGAGCCCGCTCCCTGACACGTTCTTCAAACGTTCCCCCCGCAAGTACGGCCTGTACCTGTTCTCTCAAACGGGGATTTTCCTCCAGTTTCTTCTTCCAGCCCCGATACCCCTCCCCTTTCACGGTGCGGCTCAGGACTCTCGCCAGTTCGACACTCGACGCCAGTGGATACTGCGTAAAAAGCATGTCTTCATGTCCGATACGCTCTGCGGTATCCCGCAATCTGGCCGCCATAGTTCCCGCATCGTCGGAAGAGACAAAATTCCCCGGTGCTATCTTCTCCAGTTCCTGGCGCAGATTTTCCGCCGTCTGCGGTTCTCTGCTTTCAGAAAGTATCCGTTGAAGGTGTGCGGCCTCATCATCGCGCATCCTGCGCATGGAGGCATAAAAAGCGTTTGTCTCCCTGCTGACACGGCTGCCGCTGCCACGGCGCAGAAGTTCTCCTGCCGTCTTTCTGAGACGTTCCCTGTACCTTTCCTGCATGGGGGCATGGACAGAGATATCTTCCATGACTGCAAACGGGTTTTGCGCCATGCGCTGCCGCAGCTCTTCAGGAGAACTGAATTTTTTAGCCCAGCTTTCAAGCAGATTTGCCGCTCCCGTAACTCCGTGCGGTACGGCGATGTCAAAAACGAACCGCCGCATCCGTTCGTCCCCGAAAAGTTCTCGAACTTTCTGCGCGGAAGCGTTTCCCTGTTCCGCACGTCTGCGTATAACCTCCGAAAGATTATCGTAATATTCGTGCTTCGCTTCCTGCAGGTATGCCCTGCGAAAACTGTCATCTTCCATGAGACTGCTGACGGCATTTCCCAGCGTGATGACAGAAGCGGCCTGCCGCCCTTCTATCTTCTCTCCGCGATGCCACGCCTTGCCTTTGCCGTAGGTGTCGGCAACATCCTTCAGAACCTGCTCCGTGACGCCCAGCTCTTCAAGACGGCTGCCGAACTGTTTGTTGGCCTTGAGGAACCTGACGATATTTACCGCATTGAACTGGATTCCGCCGTACGATGCCCCCCCGTAATCTCCGAAATGGGGTTGTACGGAACCGTCTTTCAGAACTCTGAAATTGCGGGCATCCAGCCTGCCGCTGCCTTCATTCCGAATTGTAGGGCCGAGGACTCCTTCCAGTTCCGCCGCGCTGAGCTCATTATCGGTAATTGATGCTCCAGCCATTGCTCCAAGTTCGTTTTGAGCCAGTAAGACGGCATTGGTACTGACAGCCATGCCCGCCTTATGGGCTTCGGCTATTTCAGTACGCCTGGCATGAGAGTCCGCCAGAGCTCCCCAGGTAGCCTCCGATACTCCCGTCCAGCCTTTCTTTATACCAAGCCAAGCCTGACGAACCGGATTATTTTCCAGTTCGCGCTCTTCCCTCCGTTTCTGGCGAGCCTTGGCAGCTTCTCGCATGACCTGTTCCTGAAAATCGTCGCTGAGATACCATGCGGCTTTGTCACGTGCGGCCTCTGCGCTGAGTCCTCCCAACTGGAGGCCTATGCGCAAAGCCTCCGGCCCGGAGAATCCGGCCTGCCTTCCAGCCAGAAACGCGCTGGACATCTCCACGGTATCAACGCCGAAACGATCAATAAGATCACTCATCAGGGAATTGCGATTGGCCTGATAATTGACCAGTGCCACGCCATCCTTGATACGTGCGGCGGAAGCACCGAGTAACTGCAGCGGGTTCCTGTTGCTCAACAGACTCTCGAAGTTCTTACCCGGGTCAATCCCTGTGAAGTCTTCATTCGCAAAGTACGGCAGCAGATAATCCTTCATGGTATCAAGGTATCCGGCATCCTGAGCCGTCAGTGATTGCGTATACCCGGATATCCCGCCCTTGCGGGCCAGACTTGATGCCGAAATCAATCCCGTCCGCTGGGCATAGGTCACCATTGCGGCATTGGCCATGGCGCTGAGCGACCCCTGATATCCCGACAGTCCAGCCCCGGTAAAAATGACCGCTCCCTGCTGCCCGTATGTATCGACCATATCCCGGTGGCTCAGGCCGGTCATGCGGCTATATAAATTTTCCTTGCGCGCAATGGTTGAAAACTGCCCGACAGAGGCCCCCATGGTCTGAAGTCGCTTGAACTCTCCGACCAGATCCTCAAAATCGGAGGAGCCTACCACTTCCATCATGGTCGTCATGGTATTCCGCAGCTTTTTCAGGATATCCTTGTACTGCCATGCGTTATTGGCATAATCGAAAAGCCCGTTGCGAACACCGAGCTCCAGAAGCCGCCGATAATCGCCGTCATTGAAAATCGCGTCCCCGGCGGAACTCCGACGGATGAAGCTGTCGATCTGTCGTGCGGAACGTGCATTGAATCCCATGCCCATGGCGGCATTTTCCTCTCCGCCGCTGACAATCTTAGACATGGTCAGATTTTGAATCTCCCGCATGTCACGTACTCGGCTGACGTATGGAGATGCCACGTCAGGCAGCAACGCGCTGGCCACGAACCCTGGAGCACCTCCGAACAGCCCGAGCGCCGTGCGCAGCCCGAAGTCACCGAGTGTCCATTTGGCCGCGGAAAACTGATCTTGAAAACGTCTGGTCGCCAGACTGAAAACGGCCTGCTGATCCGCTACAGGGTTATAGGTATTGACCGTATAGGGTGCCATGAACGGCAGCGCCCCCCGGTTATAGGCAAGGTAGCTTTGCAATATGCCAGTGTGCTGCGAAGCCTGGGGCTGCGCAGTGGATGACGCCATGGGAATAGTACGGTAAGCCCCATAGACTGCGGGGGTGAGATACTGGGTCTGCGGCATATAGGCCATCTGCCCTCCGGCCATGTAGCTCATGGCCAGAAGATTCGAGCCGTCCGACAGTGTCGGCGTAACGCCCCAGGACGCAAATGGCGTAACATAATCCGGCATCATACTTCCCCTCTTCCAGCAGCCTTTCCGATGGCCTTCATTCTGGTCAGAATTTCATCCAGCGAACCATATCCGCGATTAAAACACCTTAGATACGCAAGACGATCTTCATCCGAAGGAACGGGAACCTTTTTTTCAGTGGGAGACTCTTCACACGAAAAAGCCAGCTTCTGAATTTCCAAGAAACGGGAACGGGCATCCGACAGATACTGCCGGACAGAGGGAGACTCCTTTCCATCCGCAACCAGCAGCCATACCAGCTCTTCGAGGTGGAGCAGGCGCTCGGCCCTCCAGATGTCGTATGCCCGATGGAAAGAGTCCCCGGCCTCGGCATGAAGCAGCAGGAGGTGCGTCTCAATGCTCCCGGCATCATGCAGAACACCGGCCTGCATCAGCTGCAGAGCCCTTAATCTGCCGAGCCGGGTCCGGTAAAATTTTTGATGCCCCACGAAGACGTGGCCACAGCCAGCGCGCGGTCAAAAACGGCAAGTTGTTCAACCATGGCGGAAGATACGACATACGGAAGAGCCAGAATTCTCTGAATCGCGGCGTCAAGCTCTTCTTCCGTAGTCACGGAATAGGAATCGTTCCCGTGGCGGCGCAGGGAGGCTGCCAGGTTAAGAATAGCCTGGCGGTTGCTGTAGCGCATGACGGATACGTCCTGGCGCCCCGCAAACTCCTCATCAAGACGGCGGGTAATGGATTCGTTCATCGCCGTGCTGCGCATAACCAGTTCAATTTCGATACGCCCGAGGATCTTGCAGGAATAGCTTACATTTCCTGTGGCAATGAGCGTATCAAGGATAACGGCCAGATCTTCCCGCCTTATCCCGCGCTTTTCAAGGTATTCCAGGTACTGCCCGATGACGGCCTGCTCCAGCCCGTCCAGCGCACCTGACGACGCCAGTTCTTTTTCTCCGATTTGTTCCTCGGGAGAAGAAATATTGGACGATGCCTCGGGCGTGACATCCGTCTGCGGGCGCGTGCCGTTTCCATATCTGCTTTTCGCACTGCGAATATCTATCATGTTAATCCCAGCTGCAGAAGTCACTGCCGCTTATTATTGTTCCTGTGATGGTTCCCGTGACCGCATCGCCTACGCGGACAACAGAGTTACCCTGAATCGTCACAACCGATGTGCCTTGAGCCGTACATGTATGTCCGCAGTTTCCCCGGCCCATGCTGCCTGTGACACAGATATTCTTCCCTTCAATGGAGACGAACTCTCCTTCCACCATGATCCCTTGAACCGTCTGCTCGCAGGCGGAGCAGTATCCGGAAAAACTGTCGCCCACACACGTCACAGGCAACACGGCTACTCCGACCTTACCGTTTCAGCGAGCGCCCGGAACTCTTCCAGGGCTTCTCTACCCGCCTGTTGGGTTTCGTCCGCCGCATTGGCCAATGAGGCCATTACCTCACCCGAAGTTTCATCAACCTTCGCCCCTATCTCTGCCAGCATTGCGTCAGCGCTTTTAGGCAGTCTGTCGGCTATCTCGTATCCTCGGCACAAATCATCCACACATTTCCGCAATCCCCTGACTTTATTGACAAGTTCATTAATACCGCCCCGTTGCAGAGCTTCGTCATAAACCTTGCTCATATTAGCCAGCTGAGCCGTCGGACTTTCCAAGGCCGCATCAAGAGCTTCGCTTGCACCGGAGGAAAACTGTCTGCTCAGCCCCCGTACCTGCGAAGTCACATCCCCGCCCATATCCAATGTATCCAGTATGTCAGCGACCTCTTTTCCAAGGTCACTGTCGACAAGCAAAGGACAATCCAGCACAGCTTCCAAGGCACGGCGCAGGTCACCCCCTACGTCAAGCAGGTCATCAATGGCTCTGGATGCGTCCGCCAAAGCCGCAGTCGCTGCGGATATGGCCTGCTGGGCGAGCTCCGTCGGATACCCCAGCAGACGCCGTGCCTGGGCGAACAGCTTTTTGGGTACGGCCAGAGCTGCGTCCATTGCCGAGCTTGCCGACCCCAGAGCGGAGAGCGCGGCTTCACAAGCCGGAGATGTGTAGGGATGTACGGCTGGAGGTGTCTTCGGGTTATATACTTTCTTGAGTGTTGTGGTCTTGACACAAAGGCCGCCGAACACAGGGGTATAACCTTCATCGCACGGCATGGCCTATCCTTTGACTATATTGAGAGAGGAACAGGTCAGAGTACAGGGGGCACCACCTCCCTTACTTGAACTGATGGAAATACCTCCCGCGCCTATATTCAGTGTGCCGGCGACCTGCAAATTCATATCTCCGCCTACGGAGTGAGTTTCATCAGCAGTCGTCGTCAGCTCCCGTTTCCCAATCACGGAGCGTTCTTCTCCTCCGACCTCGACTATCTCGCTTCCCGCCACCTGCAAGATCGAATCACCTTCAATAGTCACGGAACAATCCTTTCCAACGGAAAAAATGGCGTCTTTCGAAGTACCGAGAACAAGTACTCCATCCTTACGGAATACAAGCCCGACAAATTCGGCGCCGTCCACACTGTTCACCCGTACACCGAACCGTGCATCAGGCGCATCCGGCGTATCTCCCATATGCAGATGTACCGTGGATACGCCCCCGTCAGGGGCGGCCTCCGTTCCGTATTCCGCTCCTCCCTCTATAGTTAGTCCTGTTCTGCCGTCTCCCGCATGGGAACAGCGTACTACTCCGAAATCGGTGAATAGTTCAAATTCTCTTGCCACGATGCGCAGATTATCACGCAATGCGGACATGATGATCTGCGCCAGGGAAGACGCCTTGAGGACAACAAAACCCTCGCGTCCCAAAAGCAGTTCCGCCCCGCCATCCGCCGCAAGGTATTTATCGCCGGGAAGAAACGCGTTTCCCCGTCCCCCGGAGTAATCATGCGTGCCTGACTCCCTGCCGTAAGTCAGAGTATTCCCTTCCCCTGTCTGTGTGGAAGTCACTTCAGGTGAGGTAGGAACCTTTGGTACGGAAGGCACGGGCACTGTTGCCAGGATATAAGGCGTTCCATTAATACGGATGATCGCGGCCACTGCTCCTCTATAGTCGGAAAGCCAGCTGTATCCTCCAGAGTGCGCGCTGCCAGCCGTCCCCAGAATGGGGACGTCGTATAGAAACGCTCCCCTGGGAAGCAGTATATCACAGACTCCCTTGGCGACATTGACTGAAATGATGGTACCCGTCTCGATGTCCATACTATTCCACACCGATAGACATTGGGCTGTCCACCACACCTTCGGGCAGACTGCCGTAAGAGTCCCAGGGAAGAACCCGGTCAGCCATAAAGGCCACCTGCTCCATGACCATGGCTTGCCCGGCTGCCGAGCTGACGCTGCGGTTGACCAGAGTGCACACCTCCAGGTATTCAGCACCGGCCATGACGCCGCTGTCGGCTGCCATAGCCGCTGGCGTTCCATAAATGATCCCAAGCCCGAAAGGAATTCGGAAAAGATCTTCCTCAATATTGGCCCACCAGGTTGCGTCACCGGTCCCGGCGTACTTGCTGTTGCGATCAGAAATGGCGGTGGGAATTTCCGCTTCGGTATAAAAACTGTTCAGGAGATTGCGCCCGAGCAGCAGCATCCGGGCGATGCTGCCCTGAACAGGTGCGTTGGTAGCTGAAAAAATATGCCGTCTGGAGCCTAACGCCTTGAGCGGCTGAACCTGTCTGGTTTCCGTGTACTGCAGGTTATTGATGAATCCCACGGGATGAAAGGCGCTGTCCCCAGAGGCATGCGCCAGCCGGGGTGGCCCTACCACAATAAGGCAGTCATCCGGCAGGACGAGAGTCAACTGCGACAGGTCGTGCTGGTGTTCGACAAATGCTTCCTTATACGCCGATACCCATCCCGAAATATCCGAAACGGGGCTTGCGGCATTCATCTTGCTGACGGGAGCAAACATCTTGCCTCCTACTGGCTCACGATGTGCAAGCCAATCGTATTAAGAGGATAAGGAAAGGTCACGTTGGCGTACATCTCAATGCGCGTACGGTCGCTTTCCAGTTGGGCGACGCTTTCAATGGAGTAAGCCAATACACGAGCGCCTATTTTGGGCTGATTGTCCAATTTGAGACTTTCCAGCGTTGCGGCGAGCGATGTGCGGCATGAAGCGAGCGTGGAGGGCACGATATTATACTTGCCGATGAACGGAGCCATGGCGTCTCGGCAGCAGGAGCTGACGTAGTCGAAATTCTTGACCAGCGACAGCTCGCACATCTCCGTCGTGGACATGTCCGTGGTCAGCTGGTGGCGGACATAAGGCACACCCGCGCTGCTGTCCTGTATAAAAATAAAGGTGCCCCCTCCCGCGATGACATCCAGCTGTTCTCCGCTGAAATAATCGCCGGAATGCTTCACGGCCTCGATGCCGGACATGGAAAGATTGGTGAAGGGATAATGGCTGGCCAGTCCGCCTATGCCGCCTGCCACGGCGCAGGCCAGGTAATAGCCGGGCAGTTCTACTCCGTCGATAACACATACATCAGGCCAGACATGAACAAACCGGGAAGACCCGAACGATCGGGATGTCGCCGCAATCTCTTCTGCCTGAGCCAGTTTTTCCAGCTGTCTGGTGATGGAAAACGCGTAGGTGCCGCTTTCACTGAACGCAGGTTCATCAAAAGGAGTGGACTGTACTACCGTCAGTTTGTCTTCAGAAACCACGGAGGCAACTGTATAGGTATGCTGTATGCCACTGCCGTCAACAAGCGTCAGGGCATCTCCAGCCGCAACGCCGCCAGACATGAACGTCGTCTCCGTGGCTGAGGTAAGTACGCAAAAATCATCGCTTCCATCCCTGCCAAGTTTGGCCGAACCATCAGCAAGTTTCTTGCTTGTCACCAACGGTGAGCTGCCCAGGCAGATGCGCCATCTGCCCTTTTCCGGCTGAGACAGCTGTTCGCAATGGTTCTTGAACATACTCAGCACGCCACTGTTCTGGGTTAACGGTACAATGGCATAAACCGGGTCCTCCAGCTCGATACGGTCTTTCGCTGCGGTGTACCCGACAAGATCATCGGATTCCACGGCTACGAACTTGATCGCAACCGTTGTATTTGCCAGAGCGACATTTACGCCATAGGCCAGCGGGTTTTCCGGCGTAATTTTACCGAGTTTTCCCTCAATTTCGTTTACGTCAGAGATGCTGCCCATCGTAGACAAATCTTGCCGCAGAGCCTTGTACCCAAGATACACTTCCGCAGCTGAAACTGTGCAGTCCTTCGAACCGACCCTGACCTTGAGGCCAACCATACTGATGTTTTCTCCCGAAACGTCCATGGAAATGCCGGGCGTGTCGGCCGCGAGCAGCAGTTCATCTATACCCCGCTCAATGGTGGCTGAAAATGCGGAACCTTCAGGAAGTGTATAATTGAGCAACAGGGTACGCGTACCGACATTGGTTTCAATAACGCGGTATTCTCTCCCGCTCCTGACCGGAGACTCTGGAACGGACACTTCCGATATCTTTACATAGTCGCCGATTTCCACGTCCTCCGGAAATTCTCCGTCATCAAAGACGATGGCGTTGTCTTTGCTGGTGCCGGCGAGAACCACATCGGACACGAGTACGGCCCGGACTGCCTTGAGACGGATCGATACGGAATCTTCAATGATTTTGGCGCCAGGCTCATTATTTGGGAAAAAAGCCCTCTCAATGGAAGAATCATACTTGCCGAGCAGGGCAAGCGTTTCATCTTCTACGGCATCAACAATATGATAGCATGGGCCGATAATGCACGGCGATAATGTTGCCGACTGCGCTTTGCTGGATGTTTGGGCGTATTCCTGAAAGACCATGACCATCGGTTTCGTGTAAGCCATAAGTACCTGCCTGTTTTCAAACATGCGGTTCTTCGCATATTCAACAGCAATATTGCGGTATCTTTTGCTTTCAGTTCACAATGTTGATCTTTCAATAAAGGCAGGTTAAAAGAAAAAAGGCTCTACCCCATACATCGACATATGTTCAGCAGGTACAGATGTCGATATAGAGCCTCCCTGCCACCCCGGTAGAGTTCCCCTTTCCCTATCGGGGTCTTACTTTTCCTGAAAATGGATAGCTACTCCAGTCAAGCTCCGTGTCTCACTGTTGAGCCTTGTCCAGATGAACTGCATGGAATATGACACAGTAAGCAGTGTGGCGTACATCGCATCGTCCTGTTCGAAACGCACTGGCTCGGTAAGTGCGATGGACTCAACCATATGAACACCCAGCAACTTCGGCAGAGCTATCCTGGACATCATACAAAAACCAAATACATGCTGGCCAAGCAGATCCACCTCTCCCCTGCTCCGACCGATGATGTGAGCCATCACTGAGGAAGCGACAATACCACTGTTGAACGAATGGCCTGTCCGCGGATCCATGGAACCGATATCCCGGTACATGATGGGGGACGTCGATTGGGCTCCCCGTGTTACCACAATGAGAGGTTTCTTCCCCACCGCCTCGGAATCCTTGTTGTAGGAGGTATCAAACAAAACCCCCGTCCGCTCGAAGTCATCAGGGACAAAACGGAAAGGATGCTCTTCCGGAAGGTCGGAAAAACACTGCCGCTGCAGAGCGATAAACGCCTGTGCGACGTGCATGGGAGTCCCCTGGGGCGTAAGGGTATTTCCGAGAGGCTTTTGCGGAGTATATACCGCATCTGTTACTATGGTTCCCGTCATAATTCACCAGTCTATCAGCCCATATTCGGGAAAACCCGGCGAAATCCTGGAAACACTTGCAATCTGGGAAATGACTTCACCGCGCATGGCCACAATGTGAGGCTCTGAGTCGTATATCTTATAGACTTCCTTTGTCTCCACAAAGATGACCAGATGTTGATCCTTCATAAGAGGGGCACCCAAAATAGTGACCTGTTCCCGTACACCAGGGTTCTCCATGGCGCCGTTATCCGAGGCCATACGAAACTTCTGGCCAAAATCTACGAGTGACCAAAAATCTCCAGCAGGTTCCCACGCTAACGCTTTTCCCGTTCCCCGGCAGATACGGCAATTACCAAGCAGAATCTCTCCCGTAATTGAATCCGTGCAGTTGGGACAGCGCTTCTCCCCTGTCGGGCGGTACAGTTTGAGCAGCCTGCCGTTATACATTCGTGCCACCTTGACGAGGTCACGCAGAATCTTTCGGGCATACCCCGTCAGATAATCCGGCGTACTGAACGAGGTGTAATCAGTAGTCACTTTAGGACGCGGCGGCCCGAAAGCCACAGTCCCGTCAATCTCGGTACGCATCACTACTCCCGAAAATCGTACTCATTGAGCGCGGAATAAGGAGAATCCACGCCGCCCCAGCACGATGCATAGTTACTGTACACCTTGTGCTCACGAATCTTCTGTTCGAAAAGCTGCTTGTAGTAGGCAGCCAGCTGTGCATACTGCGGATATTTGTCATCGATTCCCGCATTAAGCCCCTGGGCATTATAGGTCACCTGGTTGCGCAGCTGCCTCTCGGCCTCGGCATTGGCCAGATGGTGGAGCACGCCATACAGCATGACCGTATCGGATGGAAAGTCTTCCACTCGATAAGCGCTCAACGGAGGGGTGGCATTAAAATCTTCCGCCGCCAGACGCATGGCCAACTCGACCAGCTCATCCGGAGACTGCAGACGGCCTTCAAGCAGAATATTCAATTCTGGAATGTCGCGTGCATAGATACGGATATCCTCCAATGTGACCATGCTAACCTGCCTTCCTGCCGCGTTTTCTCCCTGAAGGAGCATCAGTCTGCTCTTCTTCAACAGGTTCGGATTCCTTTTCCGGTTGTGGACTTGCCGCAGTAACGGCGGGAGAACTTTCTTCCTCAATGAGAAGACCGGCTTTCAACATTCGCTGTATGCCGGCTTCCTCCTGTTCCGAACGGGGAACTTCCGGCAGACGCTCCCCCGCGTACAGTGTAAACCGACCGATGACGATAGTGGATTTCGTGTTGTTTCTGACAGGCATGACGTTTCCTCCCTTTTCATTTTCTCTGAAATATTGCGGGAATACTGTCCTGAAGTTCAAAAAAGTCCCGGTCAGAAAGCCTGCCCGGGATTTTTTGAGCGCAAGAGAGGCTTGCATCATTCGATAACGATTTTGACGAAGGCTCCGGTATTGCCAATACCACATCCCGGCGCCTCGTACGTATGAAAATGGATCATATCCGCGCGTGTTTCCAGGAACAGTGTCGCATCCTGCAACAAATAATTGTGCATGAAGTACTCCTGCGGCGCAAAGAAGTACATTTCATTTTCCTTGACGAGATCGTCCTTGATGGTGGTAACCACCGGCACACCAAGAAAGGAATCTTCACCGTCCACACCACGGTTGAAGCGTTCCTCCTGTGGCTTGTAACCGATATCTTCGGTCTTGAGCGCCAGGGAGTCTATGAAGGTATTCTTATGCATAAGGACTTTCCCCTGAGGGAGACGTCTGCTTGTCAATGCCTTCATGCCGGCAATGAATGTCTGTTTGAAATCTGTCGCTCCGGCGGATACCGTAATCTTCTGACTCGCATCCACAGTGAGAATATCGCCAAGCGTCTGGATGAAAAGGCCATCTTCCTCCTGCTGCACGGCTTTGACCTGATTTTCCTGCAGCCATTGGGTAATCGGCATCTTATAGGTGAGCAGCTCGAACTTGTTCTTGCTCATCCTCTCCGACTCCACCTTGCCGAAGTAGATGCGGAAGCTTTTTCCCTCAAAATACCTGTGTTCCCCGGTTCCCTTGAAAGGCACATATGTCGCTTTCGATGCATCCGGTTCAATTTCACTGATAATGCTGGGAATATCGCTGTCGGTATCCTTGTCCAGCTCTTCAGCTGTGACGGTACGAGGCGGAAAAAGGCGGCGCAGGATACCGTCTTCATACAGTTTCTGCCTGATGTACCGGGAACCTGCTTCGGCAGCTTCCTTTTCCAGTCCGCCGCAGACCTTGTCGACAAAAGCTGTGTTTAAAAGTTCGGCGCTGATGGTGCTGGTTTCAATGTTCATCCCTTATCCTCCTACTCAGCGCTGACGGCGGGCATGATCCCCGCGGAAAACTTCAGGACGCGGAGCATCTGATTGACGGCATCATAGGACAGTACACGCCCTATCACAGTTTCCGTCGTCGCTTTGGCAAATTTACCATCTTTAACCGTGAGAGACATATTCGGCGTGTAGGTATCCGTCGCGAAGTGTTCGGAATCCATTTCAATAATGCAGTCACTCATGAGCAGGGTACATTTGCCGCTCATCTTGTCCACACCGATAACAATGCCGATTATGGGATCCGTTGCGGCTGCCGCGGCGGTAAGGTTGGCTTTCTCCAGCTTTCCAGATGTGTTGATCGCGGCAAGCATCCCATTGGTAATGGTTTTCGGAGCTGCGGGGACAAGAGTTTCATCCAGCGCTCCGTCACAGGGCCAGCCCTTTCTGATATTGTACATGCGTAACCTCTACTGTAGCTTAGTAACCAAGAGCGAACTGAGTAAGGGGATCAAGCTCGCCGCGCCCCGGAGCGGCGTCAAGTCGGCCATATTCCGAACTGGGAGAAAACCGCCGTGAAGAGGCGTCAAAGGCCGTCTTGCTCTGGGTCGCCTCCATATCGTCTGCCAAACGTTCGAAGCTCTCGGCCAGCTTTATCAACTCCCCCTGAAATTCTTTATGAGTCATGTGATTCTCGCTGATTCTGATTGTGGAAAAACAGCAGAAAGTCCTTCACACAGGAAGGATCAAGTTCCTCAACAACAGGAGCCGTTTCCCGCTCCACCTGTATGGAGGCAAGCTTGTACAGATGCTCTGCCATGACACGAAATTTTTCCTGAAAATCCGACTCGGTCAGTGATGACACTTGAGACTCCGGAGCCTGTTCAAGTCCACATGGAAACGGCGTTTATCCGATGCATTTTTTTCCAGTTTTTCAACAGCGGCAGAGCGGAATACGATCGCTGCACGACGACAAAGTTCCTTGACCTCCTTGAACTGCGCATCCGTCATATCATGCTCCCACTTCTGCCATTGCCGCCCGATAGGCATTATCGGTCACAGCCGGATAGTCGATGCCGTCTTCCTCTTCATCGGACTCCTCTTCGGAAAGCTGACGCATCACCGCATCGTATGCGGACTGGGCGAGTGTTTCTTCATGACCCGGAGAGAGAGCATCCTCGTCCCCTTCGGGATCTGCATCCTCCATTTGCCGAAGGACAGCGTCATAGACAGCCTCAGACACTTCCCGCTCCTCTTCGGGGGAGATGCCCTCTTCCGGCGAATCATGACCAGTGGAAGATATTTCTCCTGTTTCCCCTCCAGAACTGTCTCCAGAGGCCAAGAGTGCCTGAAGAACATCGGGGGAAACTTCCCCTTCTCCTGCGCCTTCATCCGCCAGCTTGCGCATTGTCACGGCATAGGCATCTTCATAAACCGATGCGCACTTCTGCCGTAGAAGTTCATCTTCAGTCTGCCCCGCTTGACTGCGCATTTCGCTGACGGCCGCTCGCGCAAAGATTTCGCCGAAAATCTGCGCTTCCTTGCCCAGAGCTTCATTGTGTTCGTCAATGTATTGTTGGGCGATATCACAAAGAGCCTGCCCGGCATCGACTGCCTGTTCCTCGCTTGCCGCAGCCTGGGCAGCCGCCTCCGCCACTTCCCCGGCGGATGTACCTCCATCTGGAGCGGAGGACGGGGGAACCTGAACGGCTGCCTGCTCTGCCGCCTGCTGTGCGGCCAATTCTTCTTCGGAAAGTTCCGGTGCCTCACCCGCCTCGGCAAACTTTTTCAAAAGGTCCGAAAGAGTAGGCCTCTTTTTTTCCGCCATGGCATAACCTCCATATGTATATGGGCTGAATCAACACCCAATATTGCGGAGTGGCCGAATGCACGTTCAAGAAGCTCGGAAAAGAAATTTTTTTCACGCCATGTTATAAGATTGTGCGGAACTGTGCCTTCCTGTAAAATCAAACGTGTCCCGAAACCATTAAGGACGCGAGGTTGTATGGAAAAACAGAATGAAGAATTCCCCTGGAAGGCGATGGTGTTCTGCTCCGCGGCAATCTGGGTTTTCTCGTGGGCGCTTGAAGCTACCGGACTGAACTGGTGGGAAGACAGACGCGTACTGGACGAGGATGGATACCTGAGGGGCGTTGACCGAAAATACGGCCTCAGATGGTAATGCCGTAAAAAAATTCCGGGACGGTTCATTCTGCGTCCCGGAATCCTGACAAATTTAATTTCATCTAATTATATATGGTGTGTCATAGCAAAGTGTTAATAAAGTTATAATGAAAACAATGCGGAAAAGTTCCGAAGCTTCACGCTAAGGAACTCCAGATCACTAAGCTCCTGTGACTCAACCATATATATTGATTTTTGCCACTTTATAATATAAATTGAGCTATCTTTATTTAGGGGTTATCATGCCATGAATCGTATAACATATTTTTCCATAAAAAACTTTCGATGCTTTCATAGTATTGCTGTGGAACTCCCTGTAGTTTCCCCTCTAACTTTTTTAATAGGTCTTAATGGATCAGGAAAAACGACTTTTCTACAATCTCTTGGTTTCGTTGGCGCACTTATGCGTGGTGATATCGAAGAATGGCTCAGAATACGAGGCTGGACATTGGCTTCTCTTCCAACCAAACCATCTTTACAACGTAAATCGCTTATAGATATTGAAGTAAGAGGTCAAATTGATATAACACAAAAAAATTCAACCAAGGATTTTTTTTGGACGGCTTCTTTCAATACAAGTCAGACACTGGCTCGTTGCACCAGTGAAAAATTAATATTATCTGATTCTTCATCTGGTGAAACAGTTGAAGCTATTAAAGTAGTTGATGGTAAATTATTCATCAATCAAGAAAATTTTGCTCTAGCGTTCAGCTATGCAGGGTCTATTCTTTCTCAATTAAATGATAAAATAAAGAATAGTATAGAAGGACTTGATGAAATTCACCAGTTTTTGTCTGCAATCCATTCTTTTGATACACTATCAACCCGAAATTTACGTAGAGCATCTTTTCCTGCAACAACTATTGGTATGAATGGAGAAAATTTAGCGGGATATCTTTCCAGCCTAACAGAGCAACAGCGAACAAAGCTCTCACAGCCTTTACATGATTTCTACAGCTGGATTTCACATATTGAAACGGTTGATTTGGAAAAAGGAAAAAAAGCATTACGTATTGTTGAAGATATTGGAAAGTCTTTATATAAAGAAAATGGAGGTCATCCCATTAAATATTTTAAACGTGCAGCTATAAATACCAATGATGGTACGTTGAGGCTTCTTGCAATTCTGTCCGTAACTCAATTTTCACATGGCATTACTTTATTTGATGAAATAGAAAATGGCTTTAATCCTCAAATTATTCAAAAACTTGTTGAACTTTTGTATCAGTCATCACAGCAAACAATTTTATCTACCCATAGCCCTGAAATTCTTCAATATATCAAAGAAGATGAAATTGAAAAAACGATTAAATTTTTCTATAGAAAAAATGATGGCACTATTGGTATTATAGACTTTTTTGCAGCTGATGAACCAGCTAAAAAACTACAACGACTTCTTCCTGGTGAAGTGTTTCTGGATACCAACCTAGAAGAACTGGCAAAACAACTTTTATAAAGAAAAAGTTGTAACTATTCAATAATCAAAATATTGAGCAAGTTATGATCTTTCTTTTTTCAGGTGAAGGAAAAACTGATCTTGGTGTGACAGATGGAACACATACCGGTGTATGTCCTCCATTATGCTGGTTACCAGGACCTATGACACTGTTAATAGATGATATCGTCCAAAGCGAACAACAGTATTCACCATTGGAAAGTCAATGTTGCTATTTTATTTCTGAAATATTACTTAATAAATTAGCAAGAAGAATTAGTATACCTCCATTGCGTGGCACAAATATGAATATATATCACAGCCGTGGTGCCCAAGCTCTGGCGGCTTTAGCCTTAGCTCTAAGCCAAAGAATGGATACAGCGGTTGTTGCTATATATTTTCATGATTGCGATGGGACTAACAGTTCACCTTCAGAGCGTCATCGAGATATGCATTTCAGTATGCAGGAACGAGGTTTTAAACTATTTGGTTTGAAATCGGGAGTTCCCATGATTCCAAACCCAAAATCTGAAGCATGGTTACTCTGTGCATTAAAAGAACATCCTTATCAAAACTGTGATCAACTTGAATTATCCTCTGGCAATGATAATAGTCCAAATTCACTGAAGACTCAGCTTAAAAACTGCCTGAAACGACGAGGTTTAGATATTTCTGGAGATTTGCGCCAAACATTGAATAATCTTATTCAACCATTGGAAGGAGAAAAACAAATTGATTTCTTACACATTGACATGCCAAGCTTTTGCCTATTCTACGAAGAATTAAAAGAAGCTATTCAGCTTACTGACAACAACTGGAAGGAAGAGTATGACCCATCATTAAATAAATGCATTGATATAGCTTCCAATTTACTGGATATATAAAATAAAAACATGCGAGGAGTTATCTCTTTTTTACTTCGTTTTTACATTTTTTAGATATGATTTCCGCAATCTTTCGTCATATGCATGGGTCTTATAACCTGCTCCATTGTATAACCTGGCGAAAAGCGCCCAGTCTTTTTCACGCAACGCCGTAAGCATCCTCGTGTTGCTGCCCAAAAACCGACAAAAGGCAAGAAGCTGGGCACCCTCGCCAGTTTCCATGGCGGCAACGAATTCAATCACGGTTTCAAAACCGGCGGCCGCGTAATTGAACCCCATGATCTGGAACAACCCCCACGAGGCGGAACGGAGCGCCGCTTCTTCATGAATCGTTCTCGCCTTCTCAAGCTGTGCAAATTCTGTTTTCGGGCCGCGTGCCCGTTTACCATCGAATGTCCGCGCGCAGATATCCGGATGGTCCGAAAGCACTACTTCAGGATCCAGGCCTGCCTTCTTTAATTCGCTATAAAACACATGTTCTTCAAACATGACCAGTGGTCTGCCATCCTCAAGAAAACCTCTCCCGCTTGACTCTACCTCGACAAGAGCCTTGATGAGCGCGGTTTCCACACCCAGCTTTTCGGCTGCCTCAGTATAATCCTGCTCACTCAATCGTTTTGTCATATCTGTGCCCTTCTTCCTTTTGCGAGCAGCGCGCCTAGCGTTCCGCCCGCCATGGTTGCTACAAAGGGATGATCCAGAGAATATTTGCCAGCTCTATGTAGTACCCGCCCGACGGATCCGAGTTCGCTCTCCGGATGGATCCCCCTGCGACCGTATCTCCACCAGTTGTACCCATAATCAAGGGCCAGCCCGGCCGGGGCAAACATCCCCGCAGCAGTCAGGACGCTCATCTTCCCTGCCGTCTTCGTCGTTCCCCAAGCCGAAAGCAGCGTCTTACCCGGAACTTCCACACCTCGGGTGGATACCACCAGAGGCCCGTCCCTTTTCAAACCAAGACTGGCAAGCGTCGCGGCAGGAACCGCGGCTGCTGTGGCGTAAAGCAGCCTGTTCGCAAGCCCTCTCTCATAGAGAAGCGCCCCGATGCTGCCGAGCGCCAGGGCCCCGGCTCCCAATACGGCTCCTCCCTTGAATATTTTCCCCAGCGCGCTGGATGCCCGGAGATGGTACGGCGTTGTGACTTTCGTCTTGCCGTATCCATCCATGAACTCCAGCTGGCTGAATCGGGGAAACCTGTCGTTGACTCCGGGAAGCACGGTATCCATCATCCCCAGGAAATCTTCGGGAACCTCCCGTTCGTGCGGCTGCCCGAACTCCGCGTTTTTCTCCAGACCGTCCAGCAGGACTCGAAATCCCGCAATGGGTCGAATAACTCGCAGAATCAACATGCGGCGTGCAGGCAATTCAAATTCTCCGTTGTATGATGAAGCAACCTCGTCAGCGATATCATCCACAATGCCGGGATGTTCTGAAAGCAGGGAAAGCGCTGGCGGAAGCAGCCGAAGCATGAGGCCGATTTCCCTGTTTTGGGGCCTCCGCCCCATAGCGGAACGTCCGGCCATCCATGCAGCTTCGCAGAATCCCGGCACCGCCCCGCAGCTTGCAAAAGCCAACAGCAGTCCGGCCGGGCTGAGCCCCATATTTTCGGCGCATTCCGGCTCAAGATGCGGAAATTCGACATCCTCAAAACCCCGCTCCACCATGCTGCGTACCTTTGACGCCCATTCAGGTGCGTCCTCCGTCTCACCTCCCTTCTCTTCAACGGAATGGCCGTCCACCAGCTTGATGATGTCGGCCAGCTTGCCCATGCCCGCCAGTTTCGCCCGCTCATAGGCCGCCTGTTCGCCAAGTTCCGCGGAACCGCGCGTATCCATGAGGATGACGTCTCCCCTCCTCTCCGATGCAAGCTTGTCCAGGGTGTGCGCCATGAGATCCGCCGGCCGGGAGACTACGGAGATGTCGAAAAATTTCGGACAGGGATTGTGAGCAAAAACCTGCCTGCCATCCGGAAGGATCTTCCTCAGGTTATAGCGCAGATGGTCGCAATACTGTGCGCGTGTTGGAGCTTTGTTGCCGCATATGCTGCAGACATCGTACCTGACCCGACACCCCATACTCACATAGACAGGCCTGCCCTGCGCAATATTCCCGACTACGAGTTCCGCTCCCGGTGCCTTCTTCTCCACGCGCAAAATAAGCTCGATGCGATGCATCGCTTCATTATACCAGCTGTATACCGGCGTGCCGATGCTCCTGGCGGGATCCTTGTTGACGTGATGAAGGAAGACATGGGCATGCGTCACGAAATCATGGTGGCAACCGCGCAGGTCACGCTCGCTGAATGCATCGCCGTTATTGTTGCAACCATAGTATTCGGCTGCCGAGACGCCTATCACCCAGAGAAAACATTGATCCAGATTCCTTTCGATGGAGTCCCAGAATTGCTGGATCTCGGAGGAAGCGGTCTTGACCAGACCGGCATCAAGACGACATACCCGCCTCTCCCCGGTTTCCCGTACCTCAGCCCCGAGTTCAATCACCTTCTCGAGCATGGTATCCTCCGCATGGCGTCGAATACGCCTCTGGAGGCAAGCTGATGTGCCGCCGTCTTCGCATTGAGAGCTCGTTCCGCAAGCTTGATATGAAGGTACAGTGCCGCCCCCAGTCCGGAAAGAATACTATGTGCGCTCATGACATCCCCCTAGAACAGCTTGTTCTTTATCCCCTCGGAACTCTTGGATTGGCTGAGGGCCTTTTCAGTCTCCGCCATGGTCTTGAGTGTCTGCAGGTCAATGCGCCCGAATCTGGCAAACTGCTGAAGCAGTTCCCTGACAGTAACTTTGTCCAGACTCATCTTCGGCGCGTAATGATAAATGGTGGCGTACCACTCGAGCAGGCGTTCCCTGTCTACTTCTTTCAGCATCGAATCATTGGTGGAAAGATCTTCGATAATGGCCTTGCGGCGAGTGTCGTTCTGCAGTCTGGCAATAAGCTGCCGGAGGGCATAGCCGCCCACTATCCCGGCGTTCAGCAGCGGTGCGATGCTCCCTACCGCTTTGGCTGCGGAAGCCAGGGAATCAATGCCAAATCCACCATGTTTCACCATCTTTTCCTCTGCCGTTTTCATGACGTAATCACGGGCGTTCATAGTGCCTGGTGCTCCTTTCGGGGATAATAGGGATTGTCGGGGGTTACCCTGTCCATGTTTTTTTCCAGTGTCTCCCTGAGGCTGTAGCCGCTGAATACGGTGGGCATAACACCGCCGAGCACCATGGCTTTTCCTGCCGGAGACAGCCGGGCGAAGCTCTCGAATCCCCGTCCAGCCAGACGCGCAGTTCCGAGCGTCCCCCTGCCGATAATCTTCGCCGGGTATCTGGCTACGCTGGCTGCCCGCAACCCCATTGTTCCAACCCGCTTAGCCAACCGTCCCGCCAGTGACCATGAACCGGTTATAAAGCCGGCCTTTTTTACCAGTGCCTCTTTTACCAATGCCTCTCCTGAACGGGTAATCATGGCCTCAGTTCCCTCCGGCAACGAGACATGGCCCGTTCCGACGCGGCCATAAGCCTCTCGCACCGTATAAAGTCATCGTGGGCGTCGCATACCGTGCTGACAGTCCGGATAAACGGCGCTCTATCGTCCACAATATATTCAGCCTCCTTGCACAGGTTCGCATCCTTTTTTCTGAAATGTTCAATCAGTACTTGAATTATTGGATAACAGCGGCTGCCCAGCACGGAACATGCTTCGGCCATCTCACGTTCAAGGGAAGGCCCCTTGTCAGCCTCATAACGCTGGATGAGCCTGTTCAATCCGTTCTGCATCGTTTCTTCGGCCGCTGTTTTGCGAAGCAGCAAAGCATCATAGTGAACCTTAAGCGCCGCCAGATCGGAAAGGGTTGCCCCTCTGTCGGAATCTCCGGCAATCTTTTCCCCAGAAGGCGAAGAGCCGAAAAAACTCTCGAATACCTGCTGTTTGGCCAATTCAGCAGCCTTTGAGAGCTGTGGCCATGAAACCGCTTTCTCTTCTGCGGCACGCTCCCTTTTCTCTCCCCCAACTTCGGACAACGCATCGCTCTGCTCATGCGTGGGGTGAGTCAGAGCAAGCACGTCCTCGACTCTGGCCAGCGAAAAAATATCCTTGCCACGCCCTTCCATCTTCAAAAGCTGCAACATGGCTGCGGTATTGGCCTTCTCCGTCAGACGGCGCACTTCCTCAGGCACGAGCTGATCCGATTTCGCCCTCTCCGCTATGCCCTTCACAAGGGGCACGCCGTTCTCAAAAAAGTCCGCGGCCACAGCCGCCGCCATTTCATGGAAATCCCTTGTCGTCGCTGGCATGATCAGCATGCTAACTTCCTTATATGATATCGTTGGCCTGTATTTCCGGTTCCTCTTTTCTTACCGGTTCGGTCACAATTCTGATAAGCGCCTCGCTCTGCCCCGTATTGTCAGGACGACTCCGTTCCATGGCGGAAAAGGCCTGAAGCATGAGTCTGGCATGTTCGATGGCGTGTTTCGTGATCGTTCCTCCCATTCCCGCATAGTTCATTGTAAGCGCCTTATAGGCTGTACTCATGTACATACGGCGCAAGAGTTCGAACTGCCGGTCAGTCTCCGGAATGACATGGGCATAAACATAAAGAACATACTCGTATCCCAAATCTACGGCTCTGAGCTTGAGCTGTCTCTCCTCATCGTTGTCGATGCTGTCCAGATAGGCGATACGATCCAGCACGGTAAGGAAACAGGTCGTGTCAAAAAACAGTTCACGATACCATTCATAAGCCCGGATCGGTACTTTCAGCGCCCTTTCCGCCTCCTCAGGCGGACATCCTCCAAGAATCAGGGCTTCTATGACCATCTTCTGCGTCTCATCACCATGGAGTCGATGAAAGACAATTTCGGCAATATCGTCGCCTTTCTGCTCCGTAAGAAACGCGTAATACGCCGTCTGCGCCTCACTGAGGCCGTCGCTTTTGTCCGGTACATGGAGCACTCGCACGAACTCCTCTATACGGCGCGCGGCTCCGTCCAGACTGAACATAACCTCTCCCGTCAGACCATATTGATGTACGACCTCAGCCTGAACACGATACCTCCTATAAGAGAAAACACCTTGCGACATGACGCCATCAGGGCATCCAGTTCTTCCGCCCCGTAATAGTCGGACAAGTCCTTCTTCTTCAGACCGAACAAAAGAATGCAGCGCCCCAGCTTATCTCCTGTGCGTTCAAAATCCGGCAAAAAATCAAGCAGTTGCTCTCGTACATCCGGATCGTTGCTGAATGAAGCCAATATACCGAGAGGCAACTCGTCGTTGTCGCCAAGTTCCACGAAACTCGAAAGGACATCCGGTTCAAAGGCAGCTTCCGACGCTTCCGTGGCCTCCGGCAATGCTGCGGCAGTCTTCCCGAACAAAAACGAACGCTCGCTGTCGAGTACCTTCCGAACCTGGGCCGGTCCCAGTCCATACTTGCGGACGATGAACTCCGCCGCTCCCGCCTCGTCCGCAAACCCCGCTGTCTTTTCCTCCCGTCTGTCCGTCACCGTTATGACGCCGCTCTCACGCTGGATGACCAGAAGTGTGGAAATGGAACGCACAGCCCTCCAAAAGTCGTCAATGTTACGGAGCAGACCGGAAAGGCGTTTCATGTCGTCCGGCAGGTGCATCCACAGAGTACCCTTCGGTAATGTCCAGGACATCCGGTTTCCCAGCCAGCCTACCTCCAGCAGAGGAGAGAGGATAAAGCCCGGCTGCCAGTTCTCGCCGGGGGTGATGTAGACACTGCCGTCCTTCTCCGCAATGACCGGATGCCTGCCTATTCCCTCACAGGCGGTAACACGCAGACCGAAAGTATCCCAGTCGCGCACTGCGCATGGGTAGCCCCTGCGGTTTCTCAGGATGGGCAAAAGCCTGCCCGTGGGCAGAGAATGGAAACGCCGCGTGTCCCCAAATGCCCCGAACTTTTTCAGCTCATCCTCGGACAGTGCCGTGCCGGACTTCCGCAAGAGAAGGCAATCTCCACCTTCCATCCTCAGACAGGCTCCACGACCATCAAAAACATAACCGCCCATGACAAGTACCGGGATACTTTCCACTCCTGCGAGACCGACACGAAACGCTTCGGCGAGAAAACCCTCTCCAACAATGTCGTCCGCTTTTCGATCATTCCCCGCCTCGGAAGACGATGTACAAGCGCTGCAACAGTCATTTTCTCCCCCCCATGTATACGAGAAGACACCTTCAAGCGGAGCTTCCGATTGCCTGATGATGGCGATTCCCGGCGAGTCCACAGCGTTGACGAGGGTGTATCCCCTCACGCGCATATCTTCTTTCTGGCGTCCCGTGAGCCATCCTGAGTTTTCCCTGTTCAAATCGGCAAGGCGAAGCACCGTGGGGGACTCCACGTGAGGTTCCTCCGCTTCCGACACGACCAGGCTTGCACCGAGCTTTTCCACCGGATAAAATTCGGCAATTTTTGCAAGTAGGCCGGGCTGTTCCTTCAGATACTCCCGCAAGGCAACTCTGGCCTTTATGGGTAGACCGGCTACAGAATTGGCGGATGACGACGCCAGAATGACGCTGGAACCGCACGGAGGCCGGACAAGACGGCGAAACAGCGATCTTGTGTCCTCAACATTCTGAACGGGGGAAACAGTCTTATGGTCCGTTACCATATTCGCTTTCCGAATGGCATCTACAGTATCGGGCACCAGAGGCTGGAACCTGTCTTCCCGCCTGTCGTACAGCAGTTCGCACGGCTCAAGTGAACCGCCGGACATAACGATGGGAATATATTGAATATTATTCCCGCTACGAATGATAAAGCAGCCGAACGCGTTGGAATTCTTCAGATCACTGGCGAGGACGCGAAAGGATACGATATATTCCATCAGTTCCGGCACCTTCGCCCGGAAAGCCTCGAAAGCCCGTGTGCTGAAATTGCGCACGAAAATCTGCTCGGCGTTCTCATGCGTCGCCTGCTGCCTGTTCATCCATGCGGATACGTTGGGAGATACTGCCATGATGTGTCTCTGCGTATGACAACGATGCCCTAGTCTGCGGACGGATTCCGCCGCCCCTCTGGGGCTACCAGCTCTTCGGCATCAAGCCTAGGTAAGGCCCTGACATGAGACGGGTGTGTTCCCTGCCTTCCCTGAACCAGGCCAAGGGCCGCCCCACCGGTAATCCCTGTACCGAGCAAGCCTAACGAGCGGGTTCTGGAGTCCTTCATGAGAAAAGAACGCAGACTCGTCAGAAGTCCGTCTCGGGCCCCCCCCATGGGATGGAATTGTCGGAAAGCCGAAAGCATGCCTACCTCTCAAGCGGGAACGCCGCTCCCGTGTTCTCGGAGCGGCGTCCCGTATTTATTCGCCGAGGGCGGCGGCGATATCCTCTTCCCGTCCGCGCCCGAAACGGTCGTAAAGCTTTTTGGCCCCATAAGCCGCTCCTCCAAGACCGGCCCCCGCCAGGCCATATGCTGCGGCGGCCTGCCCAAGACCGCGCGTACGGCTGCGCTCGGCCTTGGTACCCACCGTACCGAGAGCATCCTGCCGGACTCTGCGCGCTGCCCGCGTGCCAGTCACCTTGCGGATGTTCTCCCTGAACGCAGCCAGGGCCTTACGCTTTGCTGCCGCGTCACGAATTCCTTCCAGCTTGAATCCTCCCAGCAGGTAATCCCTGGCCTTGCCCGCCGCTCCGCCGAGATGACGGGCGGCCTCTTCCGAGTCCATGGTATACAGGCGCTTGCCGAGTCCTCTCAGCGCCTGTCCAGCGCCCTCGAGAGAAATGGCTTCTTTCACGAGAGGGGCGGCTTCCCGGTTGAAGGTGGCTCTGTCGATTTCTCCCGCCACTTTCATCAGCATCAGTTCGCCAAGCGCCGCTTTTACATCAGACGAATGTTCCGCGGCCGTTTTCTCCCTGTTTTCCCCGGAAAGGGCGAGCTGTGTTGCAGCGGCAATGTCATCCAGCGTATAATCCATTTCCGGAATGTCAGAGGCGACCCGTTCCGCCAGTGCATCGAAATCCGAAGTCGAAGCACACTTGATAAGATCCGCGTCCACAAACGCGGCAAGCGCACCACGTACTTCCGCATTCCGAACGGCAAAAGCCATCTTGTCCATACTGTCCTCACAGAGTTGTGTTTTTCCGCGCAGGGCGCGGTGGTTGTTTCCATTCGAAAAGGCGGCTGTCTTTTGTCTTTCCGGCCTAAATTTCAGAGGAATCAGTCTGTCTCCCGTTTTGCCCCCAAACCACCCCGCAGTCATACCGCCTATGAGTGACAGAGGGAGTCCAAGCAGACCACGTGCCAACCTTTTGCCAATGGTTTTCGCTCCGATGCCTCTTTTCAGCCTCCGCCCGAAATTCTGGGCCAATCCGTAACCGTACAGGCCTCCCGCAGTTTCTCCTAGGGTTCCGCCGAGGGAATTTTGTCCGCTTGCCACGGCGTGGCCGACCATGCCGCCGGTCACCAGGGGATTGATGGTCCCGCCAAGCATCCCGTTCCGGCCGAACAGTTTGGGATACATACCGCTCCTCCTGCGGGAAGGCGCCCGCAATCCAATATTGTCACGGCGTATTCAGTTCATTCATATGTACGGCTTCTTCTACTTCCGCCCACCATCTCCGCAGGCAGACCTTGTCTTCATTGGCCAGCGCAAGCTGCAGCCGTATTTCATCAAGGTAATGCAGCAGATCCCTGACTCTGTTGCCCCGGAGTGTCGGTTCCGCCCTTTCCTGCATGCAGGCCGTCGGGGGAACTACCGGAATCTGGATGACTGGAGCGGGTATAGAGTTCGAGCACGCTGTCAGGAACACGCATGTCGCCAAAATCACGGGTGGTCTGATCACGATTAAGTACCTCCTCAAGTACGGCGGCCTGCCGCCGGAACTCGCCGTGTATGTTTTCCTGACCTTCGCGCCATTCCAGCATGAGCGTCTGCATGGTCTTCGTCGAACTCTCCATCCTGCCGAGGATTGAAAGGGCTCCTTCCAATCGCTCTTCCACTCTGGCGGCCCGTTCACGCGCCTCATCCAGTTCCTCCCAGAGAAAACAACCTCCCAGAATCAGCAATACCGCAATTCCGCCTCCCACCACTTTAACATCCATGTTCAGTTTTCCCCGGGCCTAAGCAGAGCCCTGATCTCTTCCAGCTCCGCTTCCAGCCATGCTACCGTCGCTTCAAGTTCAAGAATACGCGTGTCGCTCCGGTGAAACAGCCAGTTGAACAGCCGATGCCCCGGCTTCTCCACCGTCCACCCCGTAACGATGCGGGCGGCGTCAGGTTTCTGACGTTCCGCCGGATCGCAACGCGAAGCCCACACAAGCTCATCCGTATTCTCCTTGTACTGCGCTGTGAATTCTTCCTTGGTCATCCCATGCTCTCATTCTCCCATTCTGTGAGTCAGTTAATGAATCTGCCAAGAAAAATTGCGGAGGGAACTGAACTCTGTTCAGCTTGTGATTTGCCGATTGCCAAACGAAGTAAGAAGAGATGGGGTAGTTTCGGGTAATAAAAAAGTGCCAGACAGAAAGACTTCTGCCTGGCGCTTTTTTAGTGACCTATTCTAACAAAACAGATGCGTTGGATTCTACTACTCGCATTCTTGAGAACAGGCTTGCCGTGTCCCCTCTGTATGACGATGACAGCGTTTCCCCGATCCTCGTCCTTTTTCGGAACTGCAACCCCGATTCTGCCCCTGGCAAGCGGAATGTTCTCCCCTTCGACCATGGCACATGCATTGACCATGCCGATGCCTGACTGTCCGCCCTTCTCTGCCGGAACTGCATTCCATCTGTCTTCCTTCCATCGTAGTAGTCATAACTTCACTCCTTTTTTGAAATATATTTCATAATTATCATCAAAAATCAGCCGGGACAGGAACACATTCTCCCGGCTGTCTTACGAGATCAGTTCTCCGCCAGAAAGCTCCCCAGCGGCAGAGCAGCTTCCATGAACTCAGTCCGGCTCATCTTCCCGGCATCATAGAGCAACAACGCCGAGCCGGTAGAAGCCTTGAACTCCACGGAAGTAAACATCCCGCCAGCGGTAAGAGCCTGCTGCAGGGGCGCATGAACAAACGCTTTCTTGAAAACCTCATGTCGCAACCTCACTCGCCCGTCTGTGAAGCTGACGATATGCCGCGCGAGGGCCTTTAAAGCAGCCTCCCTCTCGGCGGCGCTGCTCCGGGCAGAAGCAGTTTTTTCCACTGCACATACATCTATGATGTCAGCATCAGCAGAAGACGCTTCAAGTTCAGATCGGGAAGCAGTCGAAAGACACGCCTTTGCCGCGGCCCCATTACGCTCCAGCAGGGAAGTAAGCGCCTCTTCCAACGGAGAAGAGTTTCTGCCGCCTCTTCCACTGCCGCACCCCTGCCCTCCGCTCCGCATACAGCCTGAGCCTTTACCCAAAATTGACAAGGCCGTCCCGGCTCTCCTGGTTCCGCCGCCGAGCAGTCCCTTCCCCATAAGCCCCAACAAACCGACAGCCATCTTGCCCATCATACCATATCCTCCTCGGGCGTTCCGCCTCCGCCATTGAGAATCGAACGGCCTGCCCTGCGCCTCTGTCCGCCGCAGCTCTCACCATGCCGTACACTTTGAAGGCCATGTCCATGCGGCCCGCCATGACGCTCCTGACCGTGCTGAGAACGCATCTGAACATTGCCGCCTTCGCAATACAGAATCCACCCGTCACGTAATGCGATGGCAACACGCCGCCGGGCCTCGCCCAACAAACGGCAAAGCGTCGGTGTGGATATTCCCATGCAGTTCGCCGCAGCCTCCTGCGACATGCCTTCGGCATCCACCAAACGCAGTGCCTCCAACATGTCGAGGCTCAACGCCATTTCCGCCGCATCCAAACACCCTTCCGGAAAATAACGCCGCCATGCGGGCTGGTGAGCAATCAGACGAGTCTTTTGTGGTCGCATTTCTGCTCCAATCATTTTGAAATATATTTCATATATAAAATGCTCACCATTACCTGTCAAGATGGCCAGCTTTCATGCTCCGCGATCCTGTACGGTTCAGTGTGCCAAATTCCGGCCTCCAAATTTGGTATAAGAATATGAAAGGGAAACTTAGCCCGTAAAACAATTTCTATAAAAGGAGTCCCCCATGTCGGAAAACAAGGCACAATTCAGTCTCGGTTCCTTCCTTCTCGGTCTCGTCGTCGGCGCGGCGGCTGCGGCTTCCGCAGTCTGCGGCGCAGCCAAAGCAGGAATGCTTGACAGCGGTTCCGATAGTCCCAACGGAGAAAACTAAAAGGAGTATGTCGTGCAACAATACTTCCCTGTTTCTATGAGATGCGAATGGTGGCCTACTGAAATCAGATAACTATCCTGAAACAAACGGAAGGCCCTTCCATTTTCTGATGGAAGGGCCTTCCGTTTACCTGAAATAAGGAAATAAGCTTATGTGTAAAGAATATGAGAACTGCACTAGTTGCCCGCAGTGTGGAAGTCGTCATACAGGACTGGCGGGATTCGATGACTCCAACACACTCCTCGCCCATAGGGTATGCAAACGATGCGGAATGCGCTGGGACTCCGCCTTTTCAGGTTTTTCCACGGGAATTATGGATGATCTGGAAGCATTTGCCGTCAACTTTTCCGACGAAGAACTCAGGATGTTTCACCCACTATCCCGCAAAGCAGACATCAGGCTTCTTTCATGCCCGGACAGCAGTTTCATTTGAATTCTGTCCGTCCAACGGTTCTCCCTTCTGCAAAGGAATGGAGAACCTTTTTTTAGCTCATGCTCCTCGTACGTTCAACTGCCCGCAGCATCAAACACTCCATGTTCATACAGAATACTGAGTCCAATACCGAGTAAGGCCACACCTCCCGCAACTCCGGCCCAGCACCGTACACAGCCAATCCGCCCTAGACGCGCTCCCGCTGCCATGCCTCCAGCACTGATCAGTGTACACACTATCCCAATAATTATTGCTGGAAATATTATAGGCAGATGAAGAAGGGAGAAGGAAAGCCCCACGGCCATGGCATCAATGCTGGTCGCCACGGCAAGAAGAAGCAACGTCAGACCCGATGTGGGATCCTTTGCTTCAACGTTTTCTTCTTTACCCCAAAAGGCTTCACGCAACATATTCAAGCTAACGAAAGCCAGCAGGGCAAAGGCAATCCAGTGATCCCATCGCTCAATAAGATGTCGGACGCTAAGACCAAGCAGCCACCCTGTTACCGGCATAACAGCCTGAAACAGACCAAAGGCCAGAGGCATACGCAACAGCTGAACAAAACTGGGCTTTCCCAGGGTGATGCCCGTCGCAACAGACACGGCAAGGGCATCCATGGCAAGAGCTACAGCCAAAGCAAGAAGTTCAAGAAACGGCACGGAACGACTCCAATGTATCGAGTAAGATGCGGCACTCATGTCCTATATCAAACCCACAGGCAGGCAGACAAGTTTGTGAACCATGTTCAGCAACATAAAAAAACTGACATTCCGGCGGGGCCTAATATTTCCCTTCCCCGGAGTTTCCCAGTTCCACGCCATATGCGTAAGCGGGAATCGGATTGTACCCGTGGATGTCGCTCTTCTTGCCGTACATGGCAGCTTCTCCGATCTGCTGACGGAGATACCTGGTATTGAGCCCGGCAATCCAGTCTTCGCTCTGCTGCGGCACTCTGGTAAGCGGCAGCTCATCCGCAGCAATTTCCAGCCCCTGTACCGTTTTCACCTTTTTTATGCCGCCCTGTTTCAGATAGGCCTGTGTGGGAGCGTCGATTTCCGTTCCAACGGTCATGTTCAGAACACCTTCGGCCAAAATGGCTCCTATGGCGGAGTCAAGGGAAACCTCCGTTTTCGGCATGGAAGACACCGCCTTCTCAAGTTCGCTGTACGCAATGCTCTCCCCTGGAGAGTATGGGAAACTGGCCGGAGCCTTCAAGACCCGCACATACGGATGAGCATTGCGAGCCAGCAGCTCAAAATGGCGACGGTCGAGCTTATTGCCCGTATTCCTGTAGACATCGTACATGGCCTGTGTCGCACTTGAACGCAGATAACCAAGATTGCGCAGACGGGCGATATCCCGCAGGTTGTCCACACCGGAGCTGAGCTCCATGCCCGGGTACACTTTCATGCCGGGTTTTATATGCTTCAGCACCTCAAGATTCTGGGGTACATGGTAATCCCAGTACCCCTTCCGATCCGGCGTCGGCCGCGCCAGTTCAATATAGCGATCGGGCACGGGCTGGGTCTGGCGGATGGTAATGAGTTTGCCGCCCTGTGGTGCCGGGCGCACATACTGTACCTCGCCCATGACTTCACACAATACCTTCCGGTGCGGATAGTTGGACGGTGATTCCACAATCTGCCGGAAGCCCTTTTCGCCCATGAGCTTCTTCTCACTGGTGGCCATGGTCGTGCTGTGCTTCGCGGCGAGTGACATCTGGGTCAGGGGTTCGCCCAGCGACCCCGCTGTGATGAGTCCCGCATTGTCGCCTATCCGGTAAGGCTTTCCCGTACCGGGACGCAGCCCCATACATTTTTGGCAAACCGAGCCCCCCGGCGCCATGCAGGTTTCCGGGCTGCGGACGAGTACCCGATCCATGCCGCCCCTGAGCATCTCCTGCTGCACGTCGGCCGTCACCAGTGTGCCGACCTTGAATTTTCCTTCAGTCCGTGCGAGATAGCGGTCTATGATGTCCTCATCCCGTACGCCAAGCAGGATGCCCCGCTCCGTGCCGCAGTCTTCGCGTGAGACAACAGCCGGAGCCAACACTGCGGAGATGACTTTGCTCATCTCTCCGGGCGCGGCGGTGGCCACCTGCCCCATGGCTATGTTCCGGCGGCTCTCCGTGGCGCCGAGCCAGAAGTGCAGCGGATCCACGCCCTCGGCATAGCTTTTCGGCCATATTTCCGGCACAATGTTTCCATTGTGATCGGCAACGACGCCCGGCGATGTACGAATCTTCATGAGCTGCGTCACGCCGGATTTCAGACCGGAACGCACCATCTGTGAGGCGTCATCCGTTCGCCCGTCGAGATCATTGGCCGCAAGTTCATGCTGCAGACGTTCAAGTCCGGGAATCGGATCCCGCCCGGCCTTGATATCCTCTTGCAACTCATTCTGATGCGCCCTGATGATGGCGTCGCGCTTGTCTCTGTTGGGAACGGATAGCTCGTCAAGCCCGATGGTCAGCGGCTCGTAGGTAGATAGCCTGTCCCCAAGACGTTTCAGAGAGCTGACGACCTCATCATAGCGGTCAGGGTATCGGGTCGCCACATCGGAAAGCAGCTGAGCCAGATACACATCGTCCACCTGCCGCACAATCCCCATTCCGGCTGGCAGACACTTGTCCACAAGATACTGGGCAAAGGTCTTGGGCATCTCACTTCACCCTTTCGTTCCCGGACTCTTCGTCCACGGGAGAACCTGTCAGCATCTCATCAATACGCCTGCCCTTGCGCAGCCAGGGAACAATTCGCTCAAAAACGTCGGCCTCGGGGGAGCCTGCATAACCCAGAGCTCCGGCTCCACTCACACCAAAGCTTCCGGCAAGATACCCACGGTTTTCACGTGCCATCCGCCCTGCCCTCTGAGCTCCGGCCTCGGCCGCAGAACGGAAACGGGCCCCGTATACAGACATTTTCCGCCGCAACGCCTCGTCTCCGATACGCTGCAAAGAAGAAAACGCAGCCGTCTTGTTCAGTTCGCTCCTAGGCAGAGCAACCAAATTGTCCGGATACACCCGACCTTCAACGATCATCATATGAACCTCCGCTTGATCGGACTTTCAAATCATCCGCCCTCGGAGAATATTGGAGTCTGACCGTCGTTGGTTCAGATTCCGAGAAGACTGTCCCGGATAAAAAAAACAACTGAGAAACAGTAAGCGGTATCCTCTAGCTATTTGCCTGTGCAGATGCAGATGATGTTCGTCAGACTCTTCTGCCGTACCCTATTATCTTGGGTGCCGGTGCCCGAGGCCATAGGGCTCATGAAAATCAGGCTTGAAAAAGGAGGCTGTTTGGAAGGAACCCCGAAAGATGAAGGGCATATTCACTAAAACCGGAGGTAACGCCAATGGAAATTCTTCTCTAGGCGGCCAGTGTCTGAGAACTGTATATCCCCGCTGGGCTCCTGATAACATTATGGAGTGTCCTGTAAACCCGCACATTGCCCCAAAAGTTAAAGTAGTTATGCCGTTTTTTGAATACTGAATACTGCTAAGAAAAAATATGAGGCACGCAGCTGGTATTACCACCGTTTGATAAGTCCCCCCACAATCCGACTAACGATAAAAAAACAATCAATTCAAGCATCGCCTCTCCGAAAAGTAAGGTCTCGAAATTTTTTCGAGACCTTACTTTGTCTGCCCTAAGACCAATGGTCAGCTATCCATAAGACACTCTACTTACCCCTGCGATGGGAAAACCAACGGTCCGATCCACATACCAATAACCCAAGTCAAGAGAACACAAACTGTTACCATAGGGAAGGAGAATTTGAAAAAGTCCTTCGGGGTAGCATAACTTTCCGACCCCAGAATACTGGCTGCGATAGGTGGTGAAGAGAACGGGAACATGATAGCGAGGTTGGCTACCATGCCTACAGTGAAGCACGCCACGATAGGGTTGATCCCTTTCTCTATGGCTATAAGAGCCGTCGTAGGCACCAGCAGAGAAATAACCGTAGCAGGGTTCGCCCACTGGCAGAGAACTCCGCTGATAGCAAGCAGCACAAGCCATGTCATGGACGGAGACAATCCTTCGAGAAGCGGCGATACGAGACCTGCAAGCCACTTGTCGATGCCGCCGTCGATGCACACTTGACCAAAGGCCAAAACGCCGGAAACGAAAATCAGAATTTCCCAGTTAATGGAGGCAAGGGCTGTCTTCCAATCAAGCACGAACTTTATGCGACCATTGTCATCACGGCCGATCGGAATGAAAAGCAGTGCTACACCGCAGAAAACGGAAATGGAAGAAACATTAAGCAGCTTGGCAAGACCGATGAAACCGAGTTTGTTTGCCGTCGGCTGGCCGAGACACCAGAGAGCGAGGGCAATGAGCAACATAACCAAGGAAGCTTTTTCACGAAGCGTCACCGGGCCAAGGTTATCCAGCTTCTTATGAAGCACATCCAGTGTGAAGCAGGCTCCCTGTTCCGAACAGTTACGCAGGAAAAAGAAACAGCACAGGATGATCATAGCAATAAGTTGGGCTATGCACAGCACCATGCCGAGAGCGGAGTATTCCCAGAATTGCACATGGTAGTTCAAAGAAGAAGCAATGATACCTATAACAAGTAAGTTGGGAACGCCACCGACTGGTGTTCCCGTTCCGCCAACCGATGCGCCAACGCCACTGGCAACCACCATGGCTCTGAAGAGCGGATGGCCCGGTTCCGCCTGCATGCTTTTCCCAAGTGCGACTGCTATGGACGTAAAAAGAATAGCAACCGGGATGTTAGGCATGATGGCAGAAAGAATACCTGTAGCCATTCCGAACAGGATCATTAATTTGGTCGGGCTATGCGCCACCCAGGACGAAGTAACGACCTTATACGTATACCGTTCAATAACATTGCTGTCCTTCATGGCTCCCAGCAACAGCATGGAGCCCAGCAACAGCATACAGGTAGGACTGCTGAGAAAAGCCAAGCCCTTATCCAAGGGTAAAACCCCCATAAGCCCATAAAGCACAATACCGAAAAGCGCTGTAAAAGGAAGAGGGAACGGCTCGGTCATCCACCACATGATAATCCAGGATATGGCAGCAAGGCTTTTCATACCCTGCTCGCCAAGCGATTCGGGAGTCGGACAGAGAAGAAGAATGAAACAACACAGCGGCCCGGACAATATGCCGAATATGTGCGAACAAATGGATTGAGCGGTTGTTTTCATAGTCTGTTTTCCTGGTGTGGAGAAAGAGAAAAGGCCGTATCCGTTTGACAGCTGCGGATACGGCCCAACCGAAATGACTATTTTCTGATTTCACGCCAAGAAGTCACGACAGTACCATCGTCCTGCTTTGTAACATCCAACATCTTGTCCGCAAGAAGCGGATTAGTGAAGGTAAAGTCAGCACGCTTGTGGTTGCCACGCGTTTCCTTCCGCTCCATAGCGGAGCGAATGATACACTCGGCACAGTCGAACAGGTCAAGCACTTCTGCCGCACGCATGAGGGTATGAGAGCAGGTAGCCTTCAGGTTAGAGTTGGTTTCCTCACGCAGCTGTCCAAGGTAGGTGAGACCGGCGTTGAGCAGAGTTTCGGAACGCACCTGATAAGGTCCAATATTGGCGTAGTCGCTCATAATCTGGGTAAGAGCAATGTTCGCTTCCTGCCAATCTGCACCTTCTTCTCTATCCATGAAGGAAGAGAGAAGCTCCATTTTGGCCTTAATGGCGGGATTTCCAGCGATGTCGCAGGGAACGGCAGAAACCGCAGTCGCAGAAGCCGCAGCCGTGTGACCGGCTCTCCAGCCCATCCAAGCCGCAAGACCGAGACCGCAACCAGCGTTACCAACAAGGTCACCAGCGGCAAACAGACCAGGAACGGTTGTCTGACCATCCTTGTCCACATCCAGACCACGCCCATGCAGGATGGGTTCGTAACGGGTAAATTCAACGGCATGCTTGGCAGGATCAATACCCTTGGCATCCATGTATCCGATAAGACCGGACAGCCCCTCGTCGAACATGGCCTTTCTCATATAAGCCAGCGTATCAGGAGTATTTTCCGAACAGTCAAGGTAGGCAGGGCCCTGACCATTGTGCATGACATCGATAAAGGCAGAGTTCCAGATATCGGAGGTCACGTCGCCGTACTCTGGGTCGGGCTTGGTCACGAAGGGACCGAGCGGCTTACCGTTGGGATAACGGTACACGCCGATCCAAGTAGCCTTGCCAGCGCGCTGAAGATACTTGATACCAGCATGGGTATAAGGAATTTCCATATTTACCATGCTTGCGCCAATACGCCAGCCGAGAGCCTGACCACCGGCGTTGTTGGGACAGTGAGCGGTGTTGAAAAGGTAGTTTGGGGTAGAGCCGTTGATGTACAGACGATGCGTAAGCCCGGTGGACAGCACGACACAGGGAGCCTTGACCAACACGAAGGAAGGTTCGGGAGTCGTAGCGTCAATCGCAAGAGCACCGCAGACGCGACCATCTCCCTTGGCCAACTCCACAACGGGGTGATGGTTCAGCACGGTAACGCCGCGTTTCTTCATCTGCTCAGCGAGCACGGCCTTCTGCTTACGGCCGTCGAACTTCAGGAAAGCACGGGGCTTTCCGGGGAGAGCGTGACCTTGGAAGTTCCAGTGACCGAGGGGACGCATATTGATGCCCCACTCTTCCCACATCTTCACGATGTCAAAACTTTCCTTCAAATGCAGACGCATAAGCTCAACGTCTTTGGCCTGACCAATAAGGCTGCCCATCACTTCCTTAAGAACGCCTTCGAGGTCATCACCATGAACTTCAGGGCAGTAGCAGCTGAAATGGTCGTTGCCGGTAGCACCGGAACCGGAACGCTTCACATTGCACTTTTCAAGAACCACAACATTCTTGGCCCCCCCGTCTGCAGCAGCAATAGCCGCCATGGCACCACCAATACCGCCGCCAACGATGACAACATCGGCCTCAATACTCTTAGAAACAGGTATCATTAGTTATCCCCCGCGTGGTTGATGGAGTCGGCATTGACATGCAGAAGAGTGTAGGAGAGCGGCATACGAAGGGTGATAGCGCCCTTAGGGCAGTCGATCACACAGGAATCGCAATGCCAACATTCATCCGGGAATTTGACTTGGGGCACTTTGTCCTTTTTACGATCAAAGACAAAGATATTAGAGTTGCAGATATCGGCGCAGGTGCCGCAGCCCACGCACTTGTTTCGATCGATAATGGGAGGCATGCTGATCTCCTTGGAAAATGTGATAAACATTGCGCTGCTCAGGTTTAATTGATTTCAGCGCTCAGTTTTCCCAAAGCAGAGTCCATGCCAAACGAGTTTGTGTTTTTTTTTACAACCTTAGACGGATAAGCTATTTTACCTGATTGAGTATTTTTCAAACAAATTTTAAAATCACTAATAAAAAAGACTAACAGAGAAAAATATGAAAAAAATTTTTCCATTCCAGCCTGAAGCCGTAGCCCTGCCTATCCAGATCATGTATCGAACCTGTGGAATATATAACACATTGATTTATATAAAAGATATAATTGCTCCTCTAATACCAGTCCATAGGATCAACATGATTCTGGTCTACCGCGAGGCATCCACGGTAGTTAATTTGGCTGACACCAGTTCCGTAGCTGTTTCAAATAAGCATAGCAGCGGTGAAAGCACCAGACCATTAGTTCTAAGCGACCGACTGGACTCACCAATTATCGTTTGTGATCTTTCCCCCTATCAAAAAGACCCTTATGTGCTTAATGAACCACTCTGGAAGGATATGCCCTATCTGCACTTCTCTTCCTTGTTGAGAATCCCACTCTTCGCCAATCGGGACAACACATTCCTCATTAACTTCTGGTCAAGCAACAAAGACAGCTTCGATATGGACGATGCTGCCTTTTTGCAGGAACTTCTTGCCCCCCTGACTGAAGAACTGCGTGAAAAATTTACCGATATCGAAATAAGAAAAAAGTCCTCATCATCGCACCCCCTTCTTGGGGTAGAAAAACTTGCACTCTGCCCAGGGCTGATGAAGACTAAACATCTTGTAGAAAGTGTTGCCAAAAGCAACAGCACCGTACTGATTCTTGGGGAAACCGGCGTCGGCAAGGAATCCATAGTCGATGCCTTGTATCAGTTGTCCTCACGAAACGGTAAACCGCTGGTCAAAGTAAACTGCGGAGCTATTCCCAGAGAACTCATCGACAGCGAACTTTTCGGGCATGAAAAAGGCTCGTTCACAGGTGCGCTGACTTCACGCCCCGGCTATTTTGAAATGGCAGATGGCGGAATCCTGTTTCTGGATGAAATAGGGGAAATGAGCCTGGAGTCCCAGGTTCGGCTGCTGAGAGTCCTAGATTCCGGCATGGTTAGACGCATAGGAGGGGGAAGAGAGGTTCAGACCGACGTACGTATTGTGGCAGCAACGCATGAAGATTTGCTAGAAAAAGTAAAAGATGGGCGCTTCAGACTGGATCTGTGGTACAGAATTGCCGTCTTTCCTATCCGTGTCCCGCCGCTTCGCGAAAGGATCAGCGATATCCCGGTACTGGTTAAATACTTTGCTGAGTCAAAAGCTCATCAGCTGGGACTGGAGACCATCCACGATATCCCTGAAGAAGAAATATTAAAACTTCTCCATCACTCGTGGCCAGGCAATGTGCGGGAATTGGAACATGTAGTAGAGAGAGCCCTTATTAAATATAGTTCCGGTATCGATAACGGAAAAATTACCTTCGATATTGTGTCTACAGCTTCCCACCCACCATATACTCGCGAAGGGACTGATAGAGGCACTGTACTCATGTTGCGGGAACCTGGCGAGTGGCCAACACTTAAGGAGATGGAAAGTCGGTATATCCGGGAGGTAGTGCAGCATTGCAAAGGAAAAATGACAGGTGAAAACTCGGCAACCAAAATTCTCGGAATTCATTACACCACCTTACGTACCCGTCTGGAAGGTTACCCTAAGAGGGACTAGTTGTGTAGAAAAACTCAAATAGTTTTGAAACGAAATATTATTTATTTTGATTATTTTCTACGGTAATACATATTTACTATTAATAGATCTTTTATAATTTTCCAGAATTAGTCTATCCGCCATACTTTTCCACAAATATTAAAAAATCAACCGAAACATA
>ENA-ORTY01000567-ORTY01000567.1-human-gut-metagenome-genome-assembly--contig:-NODE-567-length-48098-cov-34.834544_pt1 | contig 48098 bp, 33 predicted proteins | sample MGYA00241917_ERZ509198 | MGnify/ENA primary metagenome ERZ509198 (study PRJEB26280, sample SAMEA2338857) | human gut metagenome | biome: human gut; feature: human-associated habitat; material: faeces...
ACTCATAAATCTACCCTTAATCGTGTATTGGATGATAGTTGCGGATTTTAGGTTAAACTCTGAATTGCCACTTCAAATAACGCTTATCAATGATAAATACTGGACGATAGAAGGGACATTACATACGGCAAAAGGAGGTGTTGTATTTATGACCATTAATAAGAATAATGGATGTGTATTAAATTTGATGCATGGTGAATAATATCATGTTTTAGTAAGCGTATCCACAATGCTAGTATATACACGTTTAATGTTCACCAGGGTGCCGTCGGGAAAAGTGAAACAAACTCCGTGTAACATATCTTATGTATCCTTGTGACATAGAGTATAATCTTTGTTAAAAGAATGGTTTTTCCGCATACACCCCATGCATTATTTCGCTATATTTGCGATATGTTAAACCTAATCCACAGCTTATATATGTTCAGATTATTTTTAATATTAAGTGTCATTAGTGTCCCGTGTTAATGGTGAATCTTACAGCACAAACAGTTGAATGGTATAACACGCAAAAAATAGGTTATGAAGATATTGGTATTTAAAAAGGTCGGTTCAATGATGATAGTTGCATCTTTATTGATGCTGCTGTCATCTTGTCATGAAAATAGTAAACGATTGTTTCCTTCTAAGCGAAAGGATTCTTACTTAATAACATACTCAAAAAATGAAATAGTAGTAGAATCAGATAATGGTGCGACTCATTTTATTTATAAAAATGGTGAATACTTTACTTCTTCTTTTGGTTCTGACTCTATCGTATTTTTCTCAACAGTTAAAGATTACAGATTAAAAATAACAAGCGACACCGGACTTCATTACAAGATAATAATAGAGAAAGGAGATAATGGAGTATATAAGACAACAACTTATTTGATAACAGATAAGGGGTGCGATCATCCCACGATTTCGTATAGCTATGATTCTAACTATAAAATTCTTCAAGTAGAGAAACTTAGAAACATAGTATATAAATAATGGAATGTGTCAAAACTAAAGGTAACTAAGTACCTTATATATGACAGTTTGGAGAATAGATGGCAGGCTCCTGTAGATTGTGTCTCTGAGAAAACAGATAGTGTATTTTTACCAAGAAAATCACAAGATTCTCTATTCTTTTTTATAGAAAAAGGAATAAGTGGTGAGCAAAATATACCTTCTTATATATCTACAGATAGATCGAAGATATCATTATACTGGAAAGGTCGTACTTATATGCTCAAATATGACAATCTTGAGCAACGTCCGATTATCATTTTTTTAAAGAAACATTCTTCTATCCCTATAAAATACTGATGACAATATAAAAATGGTAGACGACTGTAAATGAAACATCCACATAAAGAATATGAGACATCCAAGCTTTGGATATTTGTAAAATCTTCAATAGAAGATTTAGTTGAGAACAATGATATTGAGCTTTTTACTCCGATAGAGTATGTTGTAGGTTATATTTGCAAAAATATATCTTCAAATGATATCATTAGTGGAGAAAATACGCCCAAATAGCTATCCTTTATAATTCAAGGGAGAACTTTTGATAGAGGACAAAATTTAAAAAAATATGAAAAGAACGGTCGACATTTTCATGTATATATTGTTGGGATTATCATTTTGCTCGATGATAATCAGTTGGGTAGTGGTTCCCAGTCTGGATAAATATGTGCTGTTTGATAAAATAGTATATGCAACAGACAGGGTGGTGTATTATGATCCAGACTATTTGCATCAGATTCCTATTGCACATCACTGTAGGGAGCAGCTGAAGAAAACGATAACTGAGAAGGAACTTCTTTTTTTCATCGAAAACCATCCTTCAACGTTTGCCAAAATGTATGCGTTCGGAATATTGCGTGAGAAAAATCCTTCATTGAGTTGCAATGTGGCTCTCCGTCACATCCATGATATGCGGAATGTCATTGTTTATGATACATGGTACAACAACTCAAAGGGTAGAGCCTACTATGACAGACCTATGATGGAGGCAATGTTTGACATTATGCATTATTATCCTTATTACGGATCATTGGACGTTAACGATTCGTTAAGGATGGACAGCGTATTGCTGAACACCCCAAAGGTTTATTCGTTCCTTTATTTCAAAAAGCTCTACTGTAATGCTCCTCTTTCAGAGAAACTATATTCCATAGCCAAGCGCAACTATATGGATGGATATAACAATTATGCCTTGATATACATGGCTCGGTTTCGTCGTAAAGAAGATATCCCCGTCATTATGGATGCCTTGAAAAAGAAACCCTTATATTGGGATTATTATAGGCAAGACGCACTTCCTGTGGAGAAAGAATGGAATCAGAACAACTTTTTGTGTAATATTGCGCTTATAGCTGTCAGCTATTTTCCTGACAAAGCATTCAAGCCATTGTTAGAGGAGTCATGCAAAAATTACAGAAGGAACGCCTGGACGAGAAAAGACAATGAATTGCCTTATATGACAGTCTTCTCAACCAGTAAGATGGCTAATGCTTTGATGTCGTATGACGACACATGGTCATACAATGTCCTGATGAAGTTTATTACGGAAACGCCGGCAACAAAGTATGTTAAGTTAAGTAAGCTGTCTATGACGGCTGGTAGATGACTGTGATGGCTGGTAGATAAAAATGCTATCTGCCAGCCGTCCTTTTCCATTATTGTTTTATAATATCCTCAATTTCATAGTACAGTTCTCTACACCTTTGCTCTTGCATTTTATTCTTTACACCGACAGCAATCATATCCTCTATAGATGGATGAGCCGAATTGTTTACTGAAGTAGCGTGTTCGCCATTATATCCCTCTGTGCTATGAGTAAGGTCGTATGCGGGAGCCAAATGCCATTGCCATTTGTTTTCGTTGTCTTTGTTAACTATAAAGCTGAAATTCTTGCAATGATCGTCTTTGTTTTCGGCAATATAATTGAACACCATTCTACGATACATTTGTTCCACATCCTTATAATTCTGTGTGAGATAGCCCGTCAGTGCCAAAAGATTAACATAGTCAAGCACGGGGGTGCTAAGAGATATAATATACAATGTAAGCTCGTTTTATCTCTTATAGGCTTTTTTCTTGTTCATGTTTCGCTTTATCTCTTGCAGTTCTTCCATTGTGTCATACTTCTGTTGGGAGAAGATATGACGGATTTCGGAAGTATACTCTAAAGCCATAGCAATGCCTATTAGGTTTTTGAGTGATATGAGTCCTTTCTGTTCAAATCTCACAATATTGCTCACAGCAACCCCCGACTTTTCTGCCACTTGTTCGCGGGTTAGATTTTTCTCTATTCTACGACGGCGGAATTCGGCAGCTATCTCCTTGGCAATCTCGTCTGGATTGTCGTGTAGATAGTTATCCAATATTGCCAACATCTTATTTGTTTCTGCCATAATAAATAGGTTATTGATAATATATTATCGATTGCGAAGTTACACTTTTTTATTGAAATGGCAAAACTCTTCAAGATAAAAATAGGCGCGCCAATTTTGTAATTGGTAGTCATATCACGTGTTTTTGTAAAAAAAATGATGTTCGTCTATAAAGGTACAAAAAGGATTGTGAGGCTACCAACTTTTTTATGAACTATTCTTATCCCGAACTGGGGTAAGAATAGTTGCAATAAAACAGTATACAGCGGTTTTGTTTATCCCCAAACCTTCTCAGCTATGCGCTTCACAAGCTGGAGTTTTGCCCACTGCTGCTCCTCGGTGAGCTTGTTGCCAATGGCACAAGAGGCGAAGCCGCACTGCGGTGAGAGCGAGAGACGCTCAAGCGGAATGTACTTAGCAGCCTCGTGAATGCGGGCTATAACGGTATCCTCGTCCTCGAGTTCGGGACGCTTCGTAGTGATAAGACCGAGCACCACATGCTTGTCGGGACTCACCTTAACCAACGGCTCGAAGCCGCCAGAGCGCTCGTCGTCGTATTCGAGATAGAGCACGTCGACATTCTCGCGGGCGAACACCCAATCGGCAACAGAGTCGTAGGCGCCGCTGTTGAACCATGTGGAATGGTAATTGCCGCGACAGATGTGTGTAGCCACAACAAGGTCGGCAGGACGGTCTTCGAGGGCGAGGTTATTGACACGGAGGAGTTGGTCTTTTACAAAGTCGAGATTGCAGTTGAGGTTCTGGTAGCGCTGTGCTGCTGCGTCGCCTACGACGGCTCCCCATGTACAGTCGTCGAACTGCAGATAGCGTCCGCCGACAGCATAGAACTGGCGAATGAAGTCCTGATATACGGCGGCAATGTCGCATATAAGGTCGTCGGTGCTGGGATAGATGGCCTTTGTGCCGAGGAAGTTCTGGGGAATGGTGAGCTGCTGGAAGAACTGTGCCGGCGAAGGGACAGTGAGCTTGGCGATATGGCTGGCATCCTCCAACTGCTTCAGACGCTTGTAAGCCTCGATGAAAGGATGGGGCTGCGCTGTGAGTTTGCCTTTGAGGTAGACGCGGTCGAGGCGCGCTGTCTCGCCGTTGAAGGCTACGTCGCCGCCAGTCTCATGAGTTACGCCGCCGAAGCCCCAGAAGAAGTCGAGATGCCAGAATGTGCGGTTGAACTCGCCGTCGGTGAGAAGCGTGTAGCCAAGCTCTTTCTGCTTCTGCACAAGACGCGCTACATACTCGTCGCGATTGGCGTCGGAGAGGTCTGCCGGACGAAGGAAACTGCCTACTAAATCGGCTCGCTGCGGAACCTGAATACCGTTGATTGTCTTTGTCATAATCGTTGCTTTTTATTGTCTTTACTTATTTTGTTCTGCTTGATTCGATTGCAAAGGTATGAAGACGGCGTTTACCAGCAAAGAATATTTTGCAAATTCGGGAAATTATACTACTTTTGTGCTCGGTTTACCACTTATCACAGAATATTATTCGGCGAATTATGAAATTTTCGGAACTTGACGACACCGACCGCAAGATATTGCGCATACTACAAGAGGACAGTACGCTCACAGTAAAGGAGCTGGCAATGAGGGTGAATCTCTCCACCTCGCCCACCTTCGACCGCCAGAAACGACTGGAGCGAGAGGGATTCATTCAGGGCTATCACGCCATAGTGGACGCAAAGAAGACAGACAACGGCATCACCGTGCTGTGCAACATGCGCCTGAAACGCCATTCGCAGATGCTCATGGATGACTTCATGCAGGCCATACAGAGCATCGACGAGATTACGGAGTGCTATAACACGAGCGGCGAATACGACTTCACGCTAAAGATACAGACGCGCGACATGGACACGTATCAGGAGTTCATGCGCACAAAGCTCGGAAACATCGACAGCGTGGGCTACTTCCACAGCGTGTTCGTTATGAAGGAGGTGAAAAACACGCACGGCGTACCGATCAAGTGAGCGAAAAACAAGCCAGCTTGTTTTGAATTGTCTTCGATTTGCACTATCTTTGCACACAGAAACTAAAACTCAGCAGAATTACTGATACATTTAAATAATGGAAAACTTGAAAACATACACTTTCGACGAGGCTTACAAGGCTTCGCTGAACTACTTCGCCGGCGACGAACTGGCTGCTCGCGTATGGGTGAACAAGTACGCGATGAAGGACAGCTACGGCAATATCTACGAGTGTTCGCCAGAGGATATGCACCATCGTCTGGCTAACGAGATAGCTCGCATAGAGAAGAAATACGAGAACCCGATGTCGGCAGAGGAGATTTTCGAGCTGCTCGACCACTTCCGCTATATCATTCCGGCAGGCAGCCCGATGACGGGCATCGGCAACGACCATCAGGTGGCGTCGCTCAGCAACTGCTTCGTGATTGGCATTGACGGCGACGGCGATTCGTACGGCGCCATCATGCGTCTCGACGAGGAGCAGGTGCAGCTGATGAAGCGTCGCGGCGGCGTGGGTCACGACCTCTCGCAGATTCGCCCGAAGGGAACGCCGGTGAACAACTCGGCTCTCACGTCGACGGGTCTGGTGCCGTTCATGGAGCGCTACAGCAACTCTACACGCGAGGTGGCGCAGGACGGCAGACGCGGCGCGCTCATGCTCTCGGTAAGCATCAAGCACCCGGACAGCGAGGCGTTCATCGACGCGAAGATGACAGAAGGAAAGGTGACGGGCGCCAACGTGAGCGTGAAGATTGACGACGAGTTCATGGAGGCTGCCGTAGCCGACAAGCCATACACACAGAAGTTCCCTATAGACAGCAGCAATCCGCTCGTGGAGAAGCAGATTTCGGCTAAGAAGCTGTGGGGCAAGATTGTGCACAACGCATGGAAGAGCGCCGAGCCTGGCGTGCTGTTCTGGGACACCATCATACGCGAGAGCATCCCCGACTGCTATGCCGACCTCGGTTTCAAGACCGTATCGACGAATCCGTGCGGCGAAATTCCGCTCTGTCCGTACGACTCGTGCCGTCTGCTCTCGGTGAATCTCTACTCGTACGTGGAGAATCCGTTTACGAAGGAGGCGAAGTTCAACTTCGAGCTGTTCAAGAAGCACGTAGCTAAGGCGCAGCGCATCATGGACGACATCATCGACCTGGAGTTGGAGAAGATTGACCTTATCATGTCGAAGATAGAGAACGACCCGCAGTGCGACGACATCAAGCACGCCGAGTATCACCTCTGGGAGAAGATAAAGAGCAAGAGTTCGAAGGGACGCCGCACGGGTGTAGGCATCACAGCCGAGGGCGACATGATAGCGGCAATGGGTCTGCGCTACGGTACGCAAGAGGCTACCGACTTCAGCGTGGATGTGCACCGCACACTGGCGCTGGCAGCATACCGCTCGTCGGTAGAGATGGCTAAGGAGCGCGGCGCATTCGAGATATTCAGCGCTGAACGCGAGGCTAACAACCCGTTCATCCTGCGCATAAAGGAGGCTGACCCACAGCTGTACGAGGACATGCTGAAGTACGGCAGACGCAACATCGCCTGTCTGACCATTGCGCCTACGGGAACAACGTCGCTGATGACACAAACGACAAGCGGCATCGAGCCGGTGTTCATGCCCGTATACAAGCGTCGCCGCAAGGTGAACCCGAACGATGCCGACGTGCATGTCGACTTCGTTGACGAGGTGGGCGACTCGTTCGAGGAGTATATCGTTTATCACAGGAAGTTCCTCGAATGGATGCGCGTCAACGGCATCGACACCGAGAAGCGATACACGCAGGAGGAGATTGACGCCCTCGTAGCCCAATCACCTTATTATAAAGCTACGGCTAACGATGTCGACTGGCTGATGAAGGTGCGCATGCAGGGCGCTATACAGAAGTGGGTGGACCACTCAATCAGCGTAACCGTGAACCTGCCGAACGACGTAGACGAGGCACTCGTGAACAAGCTCTACGTAGAGGCTTGGCGTTCGGGATGCAAGGGCTGCACCATCTATCGCGACGGAAGCCGTTCGGGAGTGATGATCGCCGTGTCGAAGAAGGACAAGAAGAAGGCCGACAAGGAGAAGGAGGTTGCTACGGATATGCCTGTGAAACCGCTGCACAACGTTGTGGAGGTACGCCCGAAGGAACTGGAGTGCGACGTGGTACGCTTCCAGAACAACAAGGAGAAATGGGTGGCTTTCGTGGGTCTGCTCGACGGCTATCCGTACGAGATCTTCACCGGTCTGCAAGACGACGAGGAGGGCATCGCCCTGCCTAAGACAGTGACGAAGGGCAAGATTATAAAGCAGATTGAACCGGACGGAAAGCGCCGCTACGACTTCCAGTTCGAGAACAAGCGCGGATACAAGACGACGGTTGAGGGTCTCTCGGAGAAGTTCAACCCTGAGTATTGGAACTACGCGAAGCTCATCTCGGGCGTTCTGCGCTACCGCATGCCTATCGACCATGTAATAAAGCTCGTTAGCTCGCTGCAACTGAAGGACCAGAGCATCAACACATGGAAGAACGGTGTGGAGCGTGCGCTGAAGAAGTATGTAGTTGACGGCACAGAGGCTAAGGGTCAGGTATGTCCGGTATGCGGACACGAGACACTTGTGTACCAAGAAGGCTGCCTCATCTGCAAGAACTGCGGTGCATCGCGCTGCGGATAGTTTATTCGGTTGAAAGTAGAGAATTAAAAACAAACAGTAGGAGCCTACGGCATTCTTGCCGTAGGCACTACAATCACTTTGTTGCAACTCCACCCTTTCTACCTTTTTACTTTTTACCCTTTTACTTTTTTACTTTTAACATGCTTCTCACCGAATCATACATTTACGTCAACGACATCCGCCTGCACGCTCTGCACGGCGTGCTGCCTCAGGAGCAGCTCACGGGCAACGACTACATCGTGAACATACGCATCGGCTACGACATCAAGAAGGCATTCGAGACAGACGACGTGGCAGACACGCTCAACTATGCTGAGGTGTACAACATCGTGAAAGAAGAGATGGGCGTGCCGTCGAAACTTATAGAACACGTGGCAGGACGTATAGCAAACAGGTTGATGGCTGAATACGCCAAAATCACCTCAATAGTGCTCCACATCACCAAATGCAATCCGCCGATGGGCGCCGACTGCCAAGGCGCTGGCGTAGAAATACATGTAAAGCGTTAAAAACTATTTTATTGTGCACGGTTTTTCAATTTATTTCCTACCTTTGCACGTAAAAAGATTAATCTCTTATTAGCTTAACGCACAGATATATGGCTAAAAAGATACTGCTCATATTAATACTCATCATATCGTTTGTGTCTGGAATGGCAGGCGCAAATAAAAAATTCACACTCGTTATCGACCCAGGACACGGCGGAAAGGACGCCGGAGCGCCTGGCACTTTCTCTGTAGAGAAGAACATTAACCTCAACGTGGCGATGGCTTTCGGACGATACGTGGAGCAGAACTGCCCCGACGTGAGAGTGGTATACACACGCAAGACCGACGTGTTCATTCCGCTGTACGAGCGCGCCAACATAGCGAACAACTGCAAAGCAGACCTCTTTATATCGGTACACACCAATGCGCTGAAGGGCGTGCATACGGCGCGAGGCTTCGAGACATACACGCTGGGCGACGGACGCTCGCACGCCAAGGAGACTAACCTGGAGGTGGCGAAAAGAGAGAACTCGGTTATCTATCTCGAGAAAGACTACAAGCAGCATTACGTAGGCTTCGACCCTAACTCGCCGGAGAGCAACATCGTGTTCGAACTGATTCAGGACAAGAACCTCTCGAAGAGCATCGACTTAGCAAAGATGTTGCAGAAGCATGTCTGCCGCGATGCAAACAGACCGAACAAGGGCGTTCACCAGCAGAATCTGGCTGTGCTGCGTCTCACTTCGATGCCGGCTTGCCTCATCGAGTTGGGCTACATATCCACTCCAGACGAGGAGCGTTTCCTTAACAACAAGCAGAGCATCGACATCATGGGACGCGCCATCTACAACGCCTTCGCCGAATACAAGAACAAGTACGACAAGGGCATCACGGTGCCGTTCAAGACAATGTCGGAACAGCTGCCGGAGCCTGCAGCAGAGCCTGCTAAAGCGCCGAAGACAAGGGCCACGGACTCAACGCCCGACAACGTGACGCAGCAGAAGCAGGAAGATAACGTAATTGTTCAGCCGTCCACAAACGAACCTCGCCCCACCCCACGCAAGCAGGTGGAGAGAAAGCCGGAGCGCGTGCAGAACAATGCGCCTATCGACAACAGCCGACCGGTCTTCAAGATTCAGATTCTCGTGAGCAAGAACAGATACAAGGCTGGCGACAAGATATTCAAGGGTCTTGAAGATATAGACTGCTACGAGGAGAACGGCTTGTACAAGTACACTTGCGGCGCATCAAACAACTACAACATTGTATACAAGCGACTCAAGGAAGTGGGTGAAGACTTCAACGGAGCCTTCATTATTGCCTTCAAGAACGGTGAGAAGATCAACGTGAACGCCGGCATACGCGAGTTCAAAAACAACAGATAAACAAGAGTTATAAACATTAGAAACAAAACAACCCAAAGATATGAAAGCACTGACAAAAGAAGTAAAGATTGCATTGGTTGCAATAGCTGGAGTGATAATACTTTTCTTCGGCATGAACTTCCTCAAAGGATTGAATCTGTTCTCGTCTACCGACGACTATTTCATAGAGTTCAAAGACATCAGCGGATTGTCTTCGTCATGCCCCATCTACGCCGACGGTTTCAAGGTGGGCACCGTGAAGTCGGTTATCTACGACTACTCTAACGAGCATCCTACACGCGTAGTGGTAGGTCTCGACAAGCAGATACGCATACCGAAGGGCAGTACGGCAGAGATTGAGAGCGACCTCATGGGCAACGTGAAGGTGAACCTCCTGCTCGCCAACAATCCGCGTGAGCGTGTTATGCCGGGCGAGACAATCAGCGGCACCATTCAGAGCGGCGCTATGGGCAAAGTAGCGGCAATGGTGCCTACGATAGAGAAGATGCTGCCTAAGCTCGACAGCATTCTCGGCAGTCTGAACGCTCTGCTTGCAGACCCTGCCCTGGCTCAGTCGCTGCATAACGTGCAGACCATCACGGGCAATCTCACCACTTCTACAGCCGAGCTAAACACACTCATGCGCACTCTCAACAAGGGCGTGCCTACACTCATGACAAAGGCTAACGGAGTGCTCGACAACACTACAACACTCACAAGCAACCTCGCTGCACTCGACCTCGCTTCTACTAAGCAGCAGATAGACCAAACGCTGAGCAACGTGAACGAGATAACAAACAAGATGAAAAGCAAGGACGGCACAGTAGGCATGCTGCTCAACGACCCGGGCTTGTATCATCGACTCAACTCTACCGTCTCGCACGCCGATTCGCTCATGATCGACCTCAAGCAACACCCGAAGCGCTACGTTCACTTCTCTGTCTTCGGCAGAAAGGACAAGTAAAGCAGCTATAACATGGCGCAAATTGTACTATATATATAATGTATAGCAAACAGAAACAAGGTAAGTGAAGCACTTAGTATTTAGATTTTATACAAATTAAAATACATAAGTGTTTCACGCTCCTATTTAACGTACAACGTTGTTTTTCTGATATATTTAGTTGTTTCGGGCAAAATGTTTCACCAAATTGCGCAGCAAACAGCATAAACACAATTAACTTCCACGAAATCAACAAGTTAACCAGTTTGAACACCAACAACATACAAGTAAAACAAAAGAAACGCTAACTTACAGATTACTAATTAATTACGATATATAATATAAGCAATTAAGTGAAAGTTATTTGCTCACCTCAAAAATAATGAGTACCTTTGCAAACGGAATTATAACAACATGGTCGAAAGACTTCTTTTAAAACAATATTAATAGCCAATGAATGTAAGTCCTAATGTGCTTTGGGACAAATGTCTTGCGCTCATTCGCGAGAATTTATCAGAGCAACAATACAACGCATGGTTCAAGGGAATCGTCTTTGAGTCCTTCAACGAGGGAACAAAGACGGTGCTGTTACGCGTACCGAGTCCTTTCGTGTACGAGTACCTTGAGGAGAACTATGTCGACTTGTTGCGCAAGGTCCTTACACGCAACTTCGGACAAGGCATCAATCTTTCGTACCGTATTGTTACAGACAACGAAAACAAGAAGACACAAACCATCGAGAGCGACGAGCCTACCGACGAAGCACTGAAGCCGCGTCAGCGCGAAGGCGCAAACCAGGCTCCTACAATGCTTGACGCTTCGCCCGTACAGCAAATCGATTCACAGCTTAACCCGCATCTCACCTTTAATAATTATCTGGAGGGAAGCAGCAACAAGCTGACACGCTCAATCGGTTTGTCTATCTCGGAGCATCCGCAGATGACCAGCTTCAACCCGTTCTTTGTTTTCGGTCCGTCTGGTTGCGGAAAGACTCACCTCATCAACGCTATGGGTGTAGAGACAAAGCGCATGTACCCGGAAAAACGAGTGCTGTACATCAGCGCACGTCTGTTCGAGGTACAGTATACAAACGCTGTGCTCCGCAATACTATCAACGACTTCATCAACTTCTACCAGACCATCGACGTGCTCATCGTAGACGACGTGCAGGAATGGGAAGGCAAGACGGGCACTCAGAACACGTTCTTCCACATCTTCAACCATCTTTTCCGCAACGGAAAGCGCATAATCCTTGCTTGCGACCGTCCGCCAGTTGAGTTGAAGGGAATGAACGAGCGCCTTATAACACGTTTCTCAAGCGGTCTTATCGCTGAGATGGAGAAGCCTAACGTGCAGCTTTGTGCAGATATCCTGCGTCGACAGATAAAGCACGACGGGCTGAACATACCGGAGGACGTTATAGAGTTCATCGCTTCGACAGCTAACGGATCGGTTCGTGAACTGCAGGGCGTTATCAACTCGCTCATGGCTTACAGCGTTGTATACAACTGCGAGATAGACATGGAACTTGCGCAGCGCATCATCAAGCGTTCGGTGAAGGTGAACGAGGAGCCGCTCACTATAGACGAGATTATCGAGAGCGTTTGCCAGCACTACAATGTAACAACAGCAAACGTAAACAGCCGGAGCCGAAAGAAGGAATACGTGATGGCCCGCCAGGTTTCGATATACCTTGCACAGAAATACACGAAGCTCTCTGCAAGTCGTATCGGCAGAATGGTTGGCGGACGAGACCACGCCACGGTGATTTACAGTTGCAACCAGGTGGAGCAACGACTAAAGATTGACCAGAAGTTCTCAAGCGAGGTTTCAAGTATAGAGAATTCATTCAAAATGAAAAGCTGACAATTCGATTGCAAAAGCAATTTGAATTGCCAGCTTTTTTCATGCTTACACTTTTTGTTTATGCATTGTTAAGCAGTAGACAACTATCTGTTTGAAAACTATCTACTGCTTCTTACTCCGCAACAAGCTCCATAGTTCGCGTATCCAAAGCACGAAAGAAGAACCTACGATGATTATAAGCCAGTCGAACGGTTTGAGACTTACTACGTTGAAGAAGCGCTGAACACCCGGCAACTCCACCATACAGACCTGCGTAACGAAGATAAGTGTGCTTATGAATACCAATCCCTTGCAGCCTTTCAGATGCAGAGCGCTGCGATGCGTGGCAAAGGCACGAGCATTGAAAAGGTAGAAGAAGTGGGTCATCACGAAGATAGTGAAGAGCAGTGTCAGTTCGTACGGCGTTACGGTGCTGCTCTCACCTATCTGCACACGCACTATGTCGGTGAGCTGCTGTATATCGGCATGCTCAAAGATATAAAGCAGGGCTACGAGCAGGGCGAAGAAGAAGCCACCTACGCCCACAATCTCAGCAAGCATCGGTCGGTTGATAATAAATGCACGACGGTCGCGAGGGCGGTCGTTCATAACCGCCTCTGACGGCGGAAGCGACGCAAGCGCCATTGCAGCGAACGTATCCATGATAAGATTTATCCACAACATCTGCGTCACCGTTAGCGGAGCCTCCGTGCCCATCAACGCTCCACAGAGCACAAGCATACACGCCGTAACGTTCACCGTAAGCTGGAACAGAAGGAAGCGTTGTATGTTCAGATAGAGCGAACGACCCCACATCACTGCCTTGCAGATACTCTTAAAAGAGTTGTCGATGATGGTTATGTCGGACGCCTCCTTAGCCACCGATGTGCCGTCGCCCATAGACAGTCCGACATGAGCCGCCTTCAGCGCAGGCGCATCGTTAGTGCCGTCACCCGTCACAGCCACAACCTGATTCTTGCGCTGCAACGCCTCAACAAGACGCTTCTTGTCCATAGGACGTGCACGTGCTATTATTTTAATATCCATAACCAAAGCATCGAGTTGCGCATCTGTGAGCGCAGCAAACTCAGGTCCGCTGATTATGTTTCTATCCGTATCCTTATCTGTCCACAACCCAACCTGGCGACCGATTTCCTTAGCCGTTTCGGCAGTATCACCAGTTACAATCTTCACGCAAATACCAGCATTCAGACACTCACCTATCGACTCCGGCACCTCGTTGCGCACAGGGTCGGCTATCGCCGTGATTCCAAGAAAGCGTAGCTTGCCGGCGTGTATGGTTCTGTCTACAATCACTTTATCTTCGCCAATCTTCTGACAAGCGAAGCCAAGCGTACGCATGGCACGCTGCTGATACAGCTTGAGCTGCGCATCAACAGCCGACTTCGACGGCACGCCGTTTGTAGAAGCACAGAGATCGTAAACAATCTCTGGCGCTCCCTTCACATAAAGCATTCGTTTGCCAGGCATAAGAGCCGACTCAACAACGGTAGCCATATACTTGCGGTCGGTTGTGAACGGCAGTTCCTCCACCACCTTCACCTCCTCACGCAGCGCCTCATAATCAACGCCCTTTGCGTGCAGCCACAACAGCAACGCACCCTCGGTAGGATTGCCCAATACCGAAGGCGCTGCAGGATTAGAAAGGTCCAGCGACGCAGTAGAATTGACGGCGATGCCTTCCTTTATCTCGTTTGAGAAATCGGAAGAATCAAGCAATATCTTGTTGGCGTCAACAATAGACTTGCAATCTTCGCCGCCACTATAGAAACAAGCCTCCTCAACGCTCATGCGATTCTGCGTCAGTGTACCCGTCTTGTCGGTACAAATGACGGTAGTAGCGCCCATCGTCTCACAAGCATGCATCTTACGCACAAGATTGTTGGTCTTAAGCATACGGCGCATACTGTAGGCAAGACTCAGCGTGACAGCCATCGGCAAACCTTCGGGCACTGAGACAACGACGAGCGTCATAGCAATCATTAGGGTCTGCAAGATGTATGCTATGAATGCGAGTGTGTCCACATTGGCAAAGCAGAAGTCGTACTGAGCCAGATACATAACGATGCGCGCCACGACGACAGCCACACCAATGCTGCACGAAAGACGGCTCACCCACAAGCCGAGCCAGTCGAGCTGCTCGCTGAGCGGCGTTTTCACGCTATTGTCTATCTGCGCAGCCTTGTAAACTTTGCCGTTCTCGGTGGCATCGCCCACAGCCGTTACCTGCATGAGAGCGTGCCCCTCCATCACCTTCGTGCCACGCAGCACGCGGTTACTGGGATAAGTGGCTTTCGAAAAGAACAGCGCAGGGTCGGTGGTCTTATGGCAGAGCGGTTCGCCGGTGAGTGTCGACTCGTCAACTGATAGTTGCGTAGCAACCAACAATTCGCCGTCAGCAGGTATCTCACATCCTATACCGATGCGTACAATATCGCCAACAACCACATCGCGCTTAGCAATCTGCGTGTGGTTGCCCGAACGAATCACCTCCACCGGCTCGTCGTCGTTCACCTGATTGAGCACGCAGAACTCCTTGTCGGCTTGCGTTTCGAAGTAGAAGGAGAGTCCGGTGGCGAGGAATATAGCCACGAAGATGCCTACTGGCTCAAAGAAAACCTCTGCGCCCTGATGCAGTCCGATGTACTCGTATATGGAAATGGCAACAGAGAGTAAGCCAGCAATAAGAAGAATGATGATAAGCGGGTCGCGGAATTTCTCAAGAAACTGTTTCCAGAGCGGCGTAGTGGGCGGAGGCGTGAGCACGTTAATGCCGTACTTGGCACGACTGTCAGCTACTTGCTGATCTGAGAGACCGCAAAAATGATGTTGTGGGTTCATTGTTGTATTTGTTTTGCTTGAACAATCAAAATACAAAATTACAACAAATAAATAAAAAATTGAGAGTTGAAGGTTGAAACCTTCAACTCTCAATTAACGAAAGTATTAGAATACGAGTTTTACACTCTGCTTGCCAACCTTAACAACGTATTTGCCGTGAGCTGTAGCAGGAAGAGTGACAACCTCCGCACAGCTGTTGTCAGAAGCAACGAGCATACCGTCGAGTGTGTAGAGAGCAACTGCGGCCTTCTGCGGGTTGTTTACAACGATGTTGTTACCAGCAAGACTTACAGTAGCGCCAGAAACGTTCAACTTAGCATCGTTCACACCGTTTGTAAGCGGACAGAAACCAACCTTCTGGAGATCAGAGAAGCGGCTCTCAAGGAAAGTAGCACCAGAGAACTGGTCGCCTTCAGCCTTTACGCGTACCGACTGAGCCTGATGATAGATTTCGCGCTCGTAAGCCTTTGCCGGAATAGTTACTTCTACAGATGTAGTCTCGCCAGTGCCCGGAACAAGCCAGTTGAGATAGTGGAACGGATTGAGGAACGAGTCGCCCTTCTTATAGTTCTGGTGGATAGCCACATCGCTAAGATAGAGGTTGCCCGGTGCCCATGTGCCATAGATGCCCACAATAGAACGTGCAGTACCGGTTGTGAAGTCGCAGTCGTAGCGTTTCCAGTCGCCGTTTACATTCTTGTCGCCAGCATAAATAAGCTCGCTCTGAACATAGTCGCCCTTCTCCTCGTCATAATTGAAGAGAGCCACGGCAGCCTGCGGATAAGCCTCGTAAGCCGGCAGATACTCTGCACAAGCTCTGAGCTTAACGCGGAACTTACCGTTATCCTTAGAGAGATCCATCTCCGGCGAGATGAGACCGGCGTCACTCTTAGCCTCAACAGTCCAGAATGCGTCGATGGTGAGCGCGTCCTTGTAGATAGCATAATGCTTTACAGTCCAGCCAGCCTGACCGATTTCGTCGGCAAGTGCGCCACGATCCAATGTATAAGAATTAGGATTATCTACAGAATACTCCACCTCCATATCATCGCTGCCATACTTCATGCCAACAAGGTTGAGCTTAGAAACCTCCATAAGGCAGTCCTCGGTAGCCTCCTGCTTGAAGTAAGAGATGTAGTTATAGCGCTCTGCGCCGCCCACGTTCTTCCATTCTGCCGTATACTTGTCGCCGTTGATAGGACTTGAGACGCTGAGAACCGGCTCAACGATACCCTTCACCTGCACCTCTACAGACGGCATAGACACATGCTCGCCCTTCTTGGCGCTTACGGTATAATAATAGATAGTGCCGGTAGCAGCGTTGTCAACAGTGAACTTGTTGTCCTTAACCTCTACATCCTTCTGGATATAGTTCTGCGGTTTACCGTTAGCATCCTTGTCGTAAACGTTCAGCACATAGCTTTCAGCTCCGTCTACAGCACTCCAGCTAAGGTCGAACTTGGCTGTGTTGTCGTCCACACGAGCGTAGTTCTTATGTGGGTTAGGTGTAGGTGTAGCCACATACTGGTCTACCTGGAATACGCGAACATTGTCGATGAGCACCGGAGCCGAGTAGTTCACGATGTTGAACAGCGTATACTCGCCACCCTCGTAGAACTGTATGGTGTATGTCTGCCAATCGGTAGTGAGCTGCGGCAACTGGGTATTGCCCAGGAACTTCCAAGACGGCTGCATGTTATATGTCTCGGCAGCCTCCACCACAACCTGCTCCACAACCTCGTTGTCCGCAGGCACACGAGCATCAAACTGCAGGAAGCAGATACCAGAGTTGCGCGAAACGTTGAGCATCGGAGTGTTCAGCTGACCCTGAGTCTCGTTGTCAGCCTCAAGATAGATAGAGCCACCAGCCGAGTAAGCATTGTGCGAGCCCCAGCCCGGAGTCTGAGTAAAATCGTTGAGCATATTAATCCACGCATTGTCCTGCATTTCATAATCGTTCAAGTCGGTGTCGTAGTCGGGCGCATCCTGCGAACCCGTCGTCATCTTAGCAAAGTCCTCCTTCACGATGTCCACCTCCTTGCCATAGTCGGCAGGAGTTTTCTTTACGCTCACCAGACGCGGTGCTCTCTCAACAGATTTCGGTGCTTTCATCATCGAAGCTACGGTTGTAGACGGGAGAGTAGCCGCAGAGCGGTCTCTCATTTGTGCACCGGCTGATGCGGTCAGCATAGCGAGCGCACCAACGAGAAATACTTTCTTGGTAAAGTTCATCATATTTTTCAGGTTTTTGGTTGAGAAAATTAAGAACTTGTTCTGCGAAGCCGATGCTGTGCCGAGACTATATGCTTTGTGTCTTGCCCCGACACAGCACCAACCCTGCAAAATCCTTATTTCTTTATAAACTTACTTATCTAATTACTCTTTTTATTCTTTCTTTTCAAGACTTTCCTTTTCAAGCAGTCTTGCAGCTTGTTTTATGTCGTTGCGCAGAATGCTTATCGCTTGATAAGTTTCTTCGTTACGGTCTGATTTCCGGCTGTAGCCTTCACGATGTACATACCCGGAGCGAGGTTGCTGTTAGAAACCTCAACGCCGTCGGCTGTATAGAGGCGTACCGAGCCAGCGAATCCGTCAACGTTCAGACGGTCGCCGCTGAACGAGAAGTCGGGCACTACAACCTTCTCAGCGTCGCGGATACCAGTTGTATGCTCGCCGAGAGCCACCTTCACACCATTCTCTATTCTGCCAGTGGCAGCATCAATAACGAGAACTACGAGGTCGCAGTTGTCAGCATTCTGAATAGTAGAAGGCATATCCAAAGTTGTCTTGTAAGTAAGAGTCTTGTCAGCCTCAACATCAGCAGGGATACTACCCTCAATACCATTATAGCTATAGTTCATGCGTGCCACATGATCCATGTCTACAGCAGCAGGATTGCCGAGCTTTTCGAAGCCGCCCATTTCTACCGAACCACCAGCATAGTTGTTAGCCTGTGTATAGCCCTTCACGCCATCCTCAAGAAGCACGAACGAGAGGCGGTAGTCAATGCCCTTATGTTCGCTAACAAACGTTGTCAATGCTTCAACAGAAATCTTCGACTTGGTAGCGTCGGTGTATTCGGCGTTAGCTTCAACCCCCATCACCGGAACCCTTTCAGACACATTGTTGACAGCCGTCTTGAATGCATCAAAAGAAGGATCTACCGACGACTTAAGGTTACGATTGATGTAACTGCCTGGATAACCTTCGAATTGTAGTTCTGCGTAAGAGTTCGTCTCCAACGCATCTTTCTTATGCACAGCAATACCGATGAAGCGGTCAGGGAAAGCCTCAGAAGCCTTATGTACAGCTACGATACCTCTCGGACAGTTCGGACACCATGTGCCTGTGCCCTCCTCCACTATGATGCGCTGTACGGGCAGCGAGTTCTTCACGTTAAGACCGAGAACAAGCTCGCTGTTCGGAGCGTATGCATCGTCCTTGCCGTTGATGCTTACCACGCGCATCTTCAGCGAGTGCTTGCCAGTAGTGCTGAAACCTTCGTGCTCGATAGCAAACGACTTGTCGATGTTCGAACCCATTGTTGTCTTGAAGTCGCAAACGGTCTCCTCGCCGCCATCAATCGAATAGCCCACCTGCAGATTGCGCACTGCTACAGAACAGAGGTTCTTCACGCTGAACTCTAACTTGCAAGGCTCGCCCTTCACAACAGCATATTCGTGAGTGTCGGTGTAGAGCATAAGGTCGAGCGGGAGGTTGTCGCCCGTGATTCTTGCCTGGATAGCAAGCGCCTTTGCCGACTCGCCCTTCTGTGTAGCGTAGTTTTGCCAGCCGTCGCCGAGGTCAGCCCAGCAGCCATTCTCAGAGAATGTAGTAGTCATGCCTAAAGACACAGCCGAACCAGTATAGCTATAGCCGATGTAGAAGCCTTCGCCGTCAATCTCGTAAGGCGTAGTGAGCGCCACTTCGTTCCATCCCTTGTAAGCAACCGACGCCTTCTTTGTAACGATAGGGTCGGCATTGAGGTCTTTCGTCACGAACACCTCTACGTCGTCAGCCTGCGCAGCCAAGCCATATTTCACGGCAGAAACGGTGAAGCCCTTATAAAGCTGAGCCACTTCAGCCGGAATATAGATTGCGCCCTTCGCAGCAGTCTTTGTGCCGAACGCCACCGGGTCTACGCCGTTGCAATAGCCCCAATAGGTCTTAGCCGCATTGATAGGCAGACAGAACATCATCGCCAGCAAAGCGACAACGGCTATGAATTGCTTTCTATTAATAGTCATAAGTCAGAATTTAAATTAGTTTTTTACAATCACTTTCTGAGTATAAACACGCTCGCCGTCGGTAGCCTTCACGATGTAAAGACCTGCGCCGAGGTTGTGAGCCGACACCTTGCAGCCAGCTACGTCGCAAACCTCCATAATGCGGAAGCCTTCGTTTGCAACAACCACGCCACCTACCAAGAAGAACGGACGCTCAGCGCCTACGGTTGCAGAAGTGATGCCGGTAGTCTTTGTACAAGCCAGCTGCTGTGTGTTGTATACGCGGCGCTTCAGAGCGTCGGTGTTGAAGTTGCTTACGAATGTAACGACACGCATATTGTCAACGTTCCATCCGTCCTGCAGCTCTACAGAGTAGTTCTGTTCGAAGTCGTACTTAGTAATATCAAGCTTGTCGCCCCAAGCCGAACCGCTGAGCACCTTGCGGAGCACGCCGTCCTGCACGTAGCTGTTGCCCGTAGCACCTTCCTGTTCCGTACTCTTGATTTTGTCCTCAACGAGCCATGTAGTGAGTCGCAGCTCGTCCTGCATCGGCATCTCGCAGACACCTGCATGTCCGCTCACCTTGATATTGAGCATCTTGCCGTCGAGCTTGTTGTCGATGTTCAGTGAAACGAACGAAGGCTCCTGCTTCACGGCGCTGAGGATAGCACCCATCTGCTCCTCATAGTCGACGAAGTAAGCCGGACCCGGGTCTTCCATGCCAGAGATAGGCAGACGGTCGAAGCAAACAGCCGGCACGAACGGTTTCTTAGCCTTGCCATAAAGCTCCTCGTAGTCGTCGTCCTCATCAATCACGAACTGGTCGTCGACGCCTTTATAGTTGCGATGATGCTTCACCCACACGAAGCCATCCTTGTCCTCGCGTTCGTTGAACACTGATGCGTACATCTCGTCAGCAGCCGGAATGCCGTCGTAGGCTTCAGCCGTGAACTGCTCGAAGAGCACCTTGCGTGCCACAGCCTTAGAGCCTTCCTTGATGCTGTAACCGATGCGGCTGAGCGTGTTGTCAGAAGGATACGGGTCTTTCTCGCCGTTCACCTCGCTGATAGTAAAGTCGGTAGTCACGTTGCCCTCCACAGGAATGGCGATGCCGTCGAGCTTCAGCTTCTGCGGAACGTTGTTCGGAATGTTCAGACCCTCGAACTTCAGTTCGTTCTTCACGGTCTGCGAAGCAGTCTTCGAGTTGGTTGAGAGCGTGAACGACGTAACCGGAGTCTTGCCGTTGTTCTGCACATAAGCGTAGTAAGAACGCGGTTCGTTCTGCGTCATGTAGTCGCTGCCGTTCGCCGGCTCGATTTTTATGAACGAGATGTCGTTCTCTGGCGACTTGCTGCCTTCTATCACGGCACGCACACATACATTCTTGTTAATGCCGGTCGTGTTGTCGTACCAGTTGTCCTCGCCCGTATTGAATCCGTAGAGGTTGTTGTTAGGCACCGCATACGGACTCTGGTCGAAGAGAACGCAGTCGAACGGTTCACCTTGTTCGAGCATGAGCTGATAGCCTACATAGAGGTCCATACCTTTATATATAGTGACCGGCTTGGTCAGCTTCACGGTGTTCCATCCCTCAGCATAGTCGGTTGTAGAGCCCGAGCCGAGCGTTGTTGTGCTCATATAGTTGATATGGTTGCACACGAACACCTTAGCCTCAGAACCGCGCTTCGGCTTCACGGCGAACTCCACGGCTGTAATCTTGTCGCCCTCGTACTTGTCGAGCAAGTCGGAGGTGAAGTAAGCCGCAGCCTGGTAGATGCCCGGACCTTCCACGCCCTGCAGAATGAGTCCGCTACTGTATTCGGTCGTACAATATCCGAGTCGCATTGTATCGTCGGCTGATTGCGCAAACAAGTCTGCCCCGGTAAGGGGTAGACTTGTCAGTGCAAGCAGAAATAAAGAATTTCTGAATGATTTCATTGTCGAATGTTTTGTTTGGAATAGACATTTACTTTGTAACGTAAAGCTTCACGTTGCTCTGCTTTCCGTCGGCAGCTGTGAGGCGCACCACGTAGATGCCCTTAGCCAGACCGAGGTAGAGCTGTCCGCCCTTCACGTCGGCGCTCTTCACGAGCTTGCCGTCCACGCTGTATACAGCCACCTTGCTTACTGCGTCCTCGAACGAGAGCACGCCGCTATTGCCGTCGTAGCTGAACTGTGTGCCGAGCACCTTAGTAGAGGTGATGCCGGTAGAGTTCTCAACAGCGAGGTAGAGCAATGCAGCCGACTCCCACGGAGTAGCCTTGCCGATAGTGTGCTCGTACGACTCAGAGAACGAGAGTGAGCGGTTCACGCCCGAACTGCTGTTAGCGCTGAAGACGTTGAAGAGAGCGCAGAAGCGCTGCTCCTTAGGCACTTCGCCCACGCGGTCGACAACGATAACGAGGTTCTGTGTCGGGTCGTACTCGAACGGAGTGTCGAGCGTGAAGGTGAGCATGTTGTCAGTACCCGGTTCGAGCACCATTGTGCCGTCGTAAACGAGTGTGAGGTCGCTCGGCTTCATTGCGTCTTCGCCAGAAGCGAAGCCCTTCATAGAGGTGTGACCCATATAGATCTTCACTGCGCTCTCGGCTGTGCGGTCGGTGAGGTTGCTGTTGCCGCTGTATACGTAACCGATGCGCTTGATCTGGTCGCCAGCCTGACCGTTGATTTCCTTAGCATAGTAGATATGCTCGGTGTGGTCGTATGTAGACCAGTAGACAACCGGACCGTGAGTATCTACGCTCTCGTCCTTCTTGCTTGTAACCACCTTGTTCCAAACAGCGTTGTCCTTGTCGAGCACCTTCAGTTCGATAGGATCAGAAACGTTGTTGTTTGCGTTAGCGTCGCCCTCGAGCACCACCTCGCCGTAGAAGTTGAAGATACCCTCAACGGTCGGACGGAACTTAACCTGAATCTTCTTGGTAGCGTCGGGCTTGATAGCCGGAACGTCTGTAGTCTCGCCTACAACCACCTTCTTGCCGTCGACGTCGCAGAGCACTCTCACCTTATAGTTGGTCTGCTCCTTAGAGCCTACGTTGCGTACGGTTACGGTGCAGGTATTGTCGCGCTCGGCAACAGCTTCTCTTACGTCGCCAATCTCTGTAGCCTGCATATCGTTCTCCATGATTTCCTCAACCTTGAAGCCGTACAGACGGAACGAGTTGTACTCCTGGTGTGTAGCGATAGAGAGACCGTAGTAGTAGATGCCGTCCTCGGGAGCGGTGAACTTATCCTCTATCCATGAGCGCTCGTAGCCGTTGCACTCGATAGCCGGCTCGTCGGTGAGCACGGTTGCACCGTCGAGGTTCTCGTTGGTTCTGCCCATAGTGGTCTTGAGGTCGTACGAGCAGTTCATCTCGTTCTCGTAGAAGTCGGCAGCGACGCGGTATGTCTTGCCACCCTTCAGACGGATAGCCGGCGAGAACAATGTACCAGAGATGTCGCTTGAGCTACCATAAGCGGTAAGACACTTGTTCCACTCAACGAAGTTGAACTGGAGTCCGCCGTACATATAGTTGGTCCAGAGGTCTGCCTTGTCCTGTGTGTCGGTGAGCAAGTCAACCGGCGGAACGAGAGCCGAGCCAGCCATCACGGCGTCGGTCTTAGCCACGCCGCCTGCGCCAGCCTTTGTGCAAGCCTGAATCAGGTAAGAATACTTAGCGATGTCGCCAAGAGTATTGTCGACGAACGAGGTAGCCTTGAGATTCTCAGCAACCACCTTGTTGTCGGGCAGACGTGTAATCTTGTATGTGAGTTCTGAAGCTACGATGAAGCCGTTGTTCAGACCGTCGGTCGGAGCGCTCCAAGAAATCTTGAGTCCGTCGCCGCTCTTCTCGACAGCAACGTCTGCAGGAGCAGCCGGAACGTCTGAGCCTACGCAGCAGCGGATGCTGTCAGGCACGCCAAGCTCGCCCGATACGCGCGACGGAACAACATAGTATGTGTTGATGCCGTTCTTCGCCTTGCTGTCTACGTACTGCATCGCCTCGCCCATCTTGCCGTCGGCAGGCACGGTGGCTACGAGTTCTGAAACGCTCGACGAGAGCAGTTCCTTAGAAGTGATGCGGTCGCTTGTGGCTACGCCGTCCTTCTTGCGGTAGATGCGCACTTCCTTAAGGGCGCTGAGTTCAGAGCCGTCCCATGCCTTCGACGGGTTGGTCCAAGAGAGTGTAGCGCTCAATGCGCCTGCAGCGTCGGGTGTGACGTTGAGGTTCTTCACCTGACCGGCTGCTGTCTGCTTGTCGGCAGCGAGATACGGCATATAAAGACCTGCGAACCAGTTGCCGGGCAGGAAGCTGCTGTGCTGAACGGCTGTGTAGCAGCCCTTCTTCGTAAGTTTGTCGGTGTCGATAGTGAAGATGCGTGTAGCGCCCGTCTCCAATGCCGGCAGCCAATAGACCATGCCCGTATTGTTGTCGATAGATACAGAACCGAACTGTGCCAGGATGATGGCAGAGTTGTTCTCGTCCTTTATCTCATGTGCAGAAATCTGCTGGAAGTCGCTGTCATAGATTGCGAGTTCGGTACCGCCGTTGTATTCAACTTCCTGACCTTCTTCGTTTTTCTTTGTCATCCACTTCGGACGCACTACGTACATTCTGCCGTGTGCGTCGAAGCAGAACTCGTAGATGATGTCGTTATCGAAGTCCATCACCTTCTCGTACTGACCTGTCTCTACATCAATGGTATAGAGAATGGAATGGCCTACCGAGCCGTCTTCGTTCCAGCCGTAGCCAATAGCGAAGAATGTGTCGCTCGACGGGTCGTAAGCCATGTCGTAGAGTGCTTTGCGCAGTGTGCCGCCATAGCCGTTGCCGTACCATGCCTTCTGCTCGTCTTCGGTGAACGAGCGGATATGCAGGGTATCGCCGGTCTCGAGGTCGATTCTTGAGAAGTGTTTCACCATCTGACTGAACGTATAGTCGTACGTGAAGAAACCGTAGTAATACTTGCCGTCTGAAGCACCGCATGTCAGACCGTACTGCTGACTGCCCACTTCATCATTATACTGATAGTAGCGGATAGTCTCGAAGTTGGCAGGATTCTTCGACTTGAACTTGATGAGCGAACGCTTCTTGCTCGCATCCATGCGCTCGCAGGCATAGATGGTTACGCCTTTCGACTTGTCATCAATTGCAGAAGGAACCAATGATGGGGTTTCTGGAGCCCATGCCGGAGCAGCAAAGGCTGTCGCTGGTGTGAACGGCTTCGGAAACTGATGCACGCCACCCTGTCCGTACGAAGGCAAGCAGAACAAACCTGCCATCGCGAGACCTAACATGTAGTAGTGTTTCATAATACGATGATTTTAGTTAGATAATTTGCCGCAAATATACTATTTAATCTTGAAACCAATGACATTTCGGCTAAAAAAGTTTAACATCAGGCCATAAAATGCTAAATATTTTACACAATCAGATGACGTAACGACACTTTTCCGCTCTGTTTACGTACACAAAAGCTCAACACTTATCATCGGACGGCGAACGGAATCCGATCGGACGGCGAACGGAATCCGATTGGACGGCGGACGGAATCCGATCGGGCGGCGGACGGAATCCGATCGGACGGCGAACGCGATCTGATTGGACGGCGGACGGAGCACGATGACAAAACGCTGGCAACCATAAAGATTTGCACACATTATATAATATAAGCACAACAAAAAAGTGGCTGCAACAAGCATATTGTCAGAAAAAAGCAGTAAATTTGCAGAATTAACAGCTACTTTTTAAAAACAGCATACAAGGCTGAAAGAATCTACACGAAGTATTAAAAATCAAAATATACAAGCAATGAACCGCAAACTTATCCTTTCGTCAGCAATAGCTCTTGCCAGCCTCACCGCTTCGGCACAGAGCTCAGTAAAGGCGCCTGCCCCTATTCTGCCGCTCCCCGAGCAGAAGCAGATCGACTGGCAGCGCATGGAGACCTACGCCTTCATCCACTTCGGTCTGAACACGTTCAACGACCGCGAATGGGGCTACGGCGACACCGACCCTGCTACGTTCAACCCCACACGCCTCGACTGCGAACAGTGGGCAAAGACGCTCGTGGCAGCGGGCATGAAGGGCGTCATCCTCACAGCAAAGCACCACGACGGCTTCTGCCTCTGGCCCTTCGAGGGCAACGACTACAACGTGACACGCTCGCCCTACAAGAACGGCAAGGGAAACATCGTGCGCGAACTGTCTGACGCCTGCAAGAAGTACGGACTGAAGTTCGCGGTGTATCTCTCGCCGTGGGACCGCTCGCGTGCCGACTATGCTACGCCGGGCTACCTGCCCTACTTCTACGCTCAGCTCCACGACTTGCTCACCAACTACGGCGACGTGTTCGAGGTGTGGTTCGACGGAGCCAACGGCGGCGACGGCTACTATGGCGGCGCAAAGGACTCGCGCACTATCGACCGCAAGAACTACTACAACTACCCGCATATCTTCGCCATGCTCGACAGCATTCAGCCCAACGCCGTGGTGTTCGGCGACGGCGGACCGGGATGCCGCTGGGTAGGCAACGAGAAGGGCTTCGCAGGCGAGACCAACTGGGCGTTCCTGCGCAAGAACACGGTTTATCCGGGCTACCCCAACTACCCCGAACTGCAGTACGGACACGCCGACGGCGACCAGTGGACGGCTGCCGAGTGCGACGTGTCTATCCGTCCGGGCTGGTTCTATCACCCCGAGGAGGACGACCGTGTGAAGTCGCCCGAACAGCTTGCCGACCTCTACTACCGCTCGGTAGGACACAACGCTACGCTGCTGCTCAACTTCCCCGTCGACCGCGAAGGTCTCATCCACCCTATCGACTCGGCTAACGCCGTCAACTTCCACAAGATGATTCAGCGCGAGCTGCAGCACAACCTCGTGGCTGGCATGACACCGAAGGTGAGCAACGAGCGCGGAAAGGCGTTCGCGGCAAAGGCGATGACCGACGACTCGTGGGATACCTACTGGGCTACTGCCGACGGCGTAACATCGGCTACCATCACGTTCGACTTCAAGAAGCCGCAGCTCATGAACCGCATCATGCTGCAGGAGTACATACCGCTCGGACAGCGCGTGAAGAAGTTCGCCGTGGAGTATCTCGACGGCAAGACATGGCGCAGCGTTGAGCAGGGCGAAGAGACAACAACCATCGGCTACAAGCGCCTGCTGCGCTTCCGTACCGTGGAGGCTAAGAGCGTGCGCGTGCGCATCATCGACTCGCGCGGACCAATCTGCCTCAACAACGTGGGCATCTACTACGGCGGAAAGGACGCACAGCTCACATGGAACCCCACAGCCGAGGCTATCAAGTCTGTACCGTTCTCTATCCTCGGCGCCGACAAGGCTGAGTGGGAGAAGGCTGCCGACCGCAACCCGCAGACCGTTTGGTTCTGCAAAGGCAACGAGGTGCTCATCGACCTTGGCAGCGAGCAGGAGGTGTCTGCATTGCAGTATCTGCCCGACCAGAGCGAAGGCAGACGCGGACTCATCCATACATACACCATCGCAGCGTGCGACGCTAAGGGCGGCAACGAGCGTGTGCTGAAGAGCGGCGAGTTCTCTAACCTGCAGAACAACCCTATCCTGCAGACCGTATCGTTCAACGCTACAAAGACACGCTACCTGAAGCTGCGCGCCGAGCGCATGGTCGTGGCTGGCGAAGCAATGGGCATCGCCGAACTGGGCGTCAAGTAATATTAAGATAACAATACTAATGGTAGGAGGCTACGACAGGAATGCCGTAGCCTCCTACTGTTTGTTTTCTGCGCAATTCACTCTTCTTATTTCAACTTTTTGTATATTATTTTAAAATCTCAAATTATTTTTCTAATTTTGCATTTTAAAACAATACATATATAATAATGTCAAGAAAGAAGAAACCACTACCAATACTCGAGAACGTAACTATTGAGGCGGTTGCTGCCGAAGGAAAATCACTGGCACACGTCAACGACATGGTTGTTTTCGTGCCGTTCGCCGTACCCGGCGACGTGGTTGACTTGCAGGTGCGCAAGAAGAAGCACAGCTACTGCGAGGCGGAAGTAATACGTTTCATCAAGAAGAGCGACGTACGCACAGAGCCGATGTGCGAGCATTTCAGCATCTGCGGCGGATGCAAATGGCAGAACCTGCCCTACGAGGAACAGCTGAAGGCTAAGCAGAAGCAGGTGTTCGACCAGCTCACACGCATCGGCAAGATAGACCTGCCGGAGTTCATGCCTATCATGGGCTCGGTACACATCAAGGAATACCGCAACAAGCTGGAGTTCGGCTGCTGCAACAAGCGCTGGCTCACACGCGAGCAGATTGTCGAGGGCACACAGTTCGACAACATGAACGGCATCGGATTCCACATCACCGGAGCTTTCGACAAGATTCTGCCTATCGAGAAGTGCTGGCTCATGGACGACCTGCACAACAAGATTCGCAACGCCATACGCGACTATGCCTTCTCTACCGGCATGACGTTCTTCGACCTCAGACAGCAGCATGGTCTCTTGCGCGACATCATGATACGCAACTCGAACACGGGCGAGTGGATGGTGCTCATACAGTTCCACTACGACGAGGAGGGCGACGAGCAGCGCGCCAAGGCGTTGCTGCAGCACATCGCCGACAAGTTCCCTGAGATAACATCGCTCATGTACGTCGACAACCAGAAGTGCAACGACACCTTCGGCGACCTCGACCTCTCTGTGTTCAAGGGCAACGACCACATCTTCGAGACAATGGAGGACCTGCGCTTCAAGGTCGGTCCGAAGAGTTTCTACCAGACCAACACCGAGCAGGCTTATCACCTCTATTCGGTGGCTCGCAACTTCGCCAAGCTCACTGGCAACGAACTGGTGTACGACCTCTATACCGGTACGGGCACCATCGCCAACTTCGTGGCTCGTCAGGCGCGCCAGGTGATAGGCATCGAGTACGTTCCTGAGGCTATCGAGGACGCAAAGGTGAACTCTCAGGTGAACAACATCAGCAACACCAAGTTCTACGCCGGCGACATGAAGGACATCCTCAACGACGAGTTCATCGAGAAGCACGGACGCCCCGACGTAATCATCACCGACCCACCACGCGCCGGTATGCACCAGGACGTGATAGACACCATCCTGCGCGCTCACCCGAAGCGCATCGTCTACGTCAGCTGCAACCCGTCTACGCAGGCACGCGACCTGCAGGCGCTCGATGTGGCGTACAAGGTGATGGCGGTACAGCCGGTGGACATGTTCCCGCATACACCGCACGTGGAGAACGTAGTTCTTTTGGAAGAAAAACTGTAAAAATCAAAACTCATAATGAAAACATTTGCAACTCTCGCACTCGCCGCTCTCGCTTTCGGCAGTGTGTCAGCACAAGAGAAAGAAGCTAAGCTGAAGGTGCTCAGCGACATCAAATTCAGCGGTTACATCATGTCGCAGTATCAGTACAGCGACAAGGAAAGCAATAAGGGCGAAAAGGATATCAACTCGTTCAACATACGCATGGTGCGTATGGCGCTCGAAGGACGACTCGCAGGCGACTTCTACTGGAAGGCACAGCTGCAGGTGAACGGCAACACGTCGAACCTCACCGTGGCGCCACGAATGGTGGACGCATTCGCCGAGTGGCAGAAGTACGACGCCTTCAAGGTGAAGGCGGGTCAGTTCAAGCGCCCGTTCACCTTCGAGAACCCCATGCACCCCATTACGCAGGGCTTCATGAGCTACTCGCAGAACGTCACTAAGCTCGCCGGATTCAGCGACCGCAACGGCGAACACTCAAGCAACGGACGCGACATCGGCGTGCAGCTGCAGGGCGACCTGCTCAAGGCAGCCGACGGACACCACTACCTCCACTATCAGGTGGGCGTGTTCAACGGTCAGGGCACTAACATGAAGGATGTAGACCAGCGCAAGGACGTCATCGGCGGCGTATGGGTGGCTCCCGTGAAGGGGCTGCGCATCGGCGCCTTCGGTTGGACCGGATCGTATGCTCGCAAGGGCACATGGACTGAGGTAGACGCTAACGGCGTGGAGCAGACAAAGAACGGTGTGCGCTCGCTCGAGAAGAACCGCTATGCCATCAGCGCCGAGTATGCAGCCCACGACTGGACCGTGCGTTCGGAGTATATCCACAGTCAGGGCTACGGCTTCAAGACGTCTAACGTTTCGGGAAAGGAGACCGACTGCACTATCAACTACGCTGCTGGCGACAAGGCCGACGGTTTCTACGCACTCATGATTGCGCCGGTTATCAGCAAGAAACTCTATGCAAAGGCTCGCTACGACCTCTACCGTCCGCAAGCCGATTGGCACACTTCGAAGACTCAGTACGAAATCGGTGCCAACTACTGGATTGGCAAGCACGTCATGGTGGCTGCCGAGTACGCTCGCGTCAACGACCGCAGTCTGAACAAGTCGAACTATAACATGTTCGACCTGCAGCTCGACGTGAAGTTCTAAACTCCACACGGCCTTAAACGCTTTTCTTGATTTGTCATACAATTAAAAACTCTCATACGATGCCTGAACATAAACACAAGCACAGCCGCAGACAGCGCCGCGACGAGATAGACATCTTCCGCGAGAACAGTCTGCGCGCTATACACAGAAGGAAGCAGTACGCACGAATAATGTTCGTCGTGGTGTCGATAATCGCCGCTCTCATGCTGGCGCTGGTATACGCTGCCTACTTCCTCGACAAATAAGAAACTATAACCCCGTATAACTTTTAAAAACTGACACTACAAAGATGACAAACAAATCATTAGCAGCCCTCTTCTTCGGCTGCATCCTTACCGCCTCTGCCGCTTCTGCGCAGTCGCTGCTCCCCAAGCCGCAGTCGTTCGTTGCGGGCAAGGGCGCGTTCAGCACCAACGCAAAGCTGAAGGTTGTCAACGAGGTTGGCGCCGAGGCAGAGAACATCTACTCGAAGCAGTTCACAGCCAACACCGCTGACGACGCTCGTCAGGTGGTGCGCTTCACACGTCTCGACGGCGCTTCATCGCCCGAGGCTTACCGCCTCCACGTCACTAAGGACACGCTGCTCATCAGCGCCGCTTCTGCCGACGGCTTCCGCTTCGCTTGGCAGACCATAAACCAGCTGAAGCAGAAGAACGCCGTCATGGCTTGCGACGTCGTTGACGCTCCGGCTTTCAAGTGGCGCTCGCTCATGCTCGACGTGTCGCGCCACTTCCAGCCCATTTCGTTCCTCAAGAAGCAGATCGACGTAATGGCGCAGTACAAGTTCAACCGACTCCACCTTCACCTCACCGACGCTGCCGGATGGCGCATCGAGATCAAGCGCTACCCGCGTCTCACCGAGTTAGCTGCATGGCGCGAAGGAAAGACATGGAAGGAGTGGAGCAAGCTCGAATGCAAGTATATGCACGAGGGCGAAGCTGGCGCTTACGGCGGCTACTACACTCAGGACGAGCTGCGCGACCTCGTGAGCTACGCCGCTGAGCGTGGCATCACCATCGTGCCCGAAATCGAGATGCCTGGCCACTCGGCTGAGGTGCTCACCGCCTACCCCGAACTCTCTTGCACGCACGAACCCTACAAGCAGATGGACTTCTGCCCGGGCAGCGTCGCTACATACGACTTCCTCGAGAACGTGCTGAAAGAGGTGATGGACATCTTCCCATCGAAATACATCCACGTCGGTGGCGACGAGGCTGACAAGGCTTCATGGCCTTCTTGTCCGCTCTGCCAGCAGAAGATGAAGGAGCTCGGCACAGACAAGGACGGTCTGCAGGCGCACCTCATCGCCCACTTCGGCAAGTTCCTCACCGAACACGGACGCCAGCTCGTAGGTTGGGACGAAGTGATCGCGGGCAACCTCGAGAAGAACACCACCGTAATGGTGTGGCGCGGTCTCGAAAAGGCGCAGGAGGCTATCGACCACGGCTACGACGTAGTGCTCTCGCCCAGCGGCTACTGGTATCTCGACTACTATCAGGACGCTCCCGACACTCAGCCAGAGGCTATCGGCGGCTTCCTACCGCTCGAAAAGGTATACAGCTACGTCCCTGGCGGCACTCTGCCCGAGGACGTACGCAACAAGATTACCGGTGTGCAGGCTAACCTCTGGACCGAATACGTGCCTACAGCTGAGCATGTAGAGTATATGCTCTATCCGCGTGCTCTGGCTATCGCCGAGATCGGATGGAACGGCACAAAGACCAAGAACTACCCCGAGTTCCGCAAGCGTGCCATCGTCGAGTGTGAGCGTCTGCACAAGCAGGGCGTCAACACCTTCGACCTCAAGAAGGAGCGCGGCGAACGCCCTGAGTCGTTCAAGACTACCAAGCACAAGGCACTCGGTTGCAACATCACCTTCAACCACCGCTACGAGGACAAGTACAAGGCGCAGGGCGACAAGACTCTCGTAGACGGACAGCACGGCGGATGGACATACGGCGACCAGAAATGGCAGGGCTTCCTCGGCAATAAGGGCTACTGTCTCGACCTCACCATCGACCTCGGCAAGGTGCAGAAGATTTCGTCTGTGGCTGCAGACTTCATGCAGGCGTACGGAGCATGGGTGTTCTTCCCGTCTGAGTACAAGATTTCGTTCAGCGAGGACGGCAAGAACTTCAAGGAGGTCTACAGCAAGTCTACTCCCGTCGACCGCGACATACAGCTCGGCTTCCGCAACTTCGCATGGAAGGGCAACGCCACCACACGCTATATCCGCGTCCAGGGCAGCACTACCGAGGACGGTGGATGGCTCTTCACCGACGAAATCGTCGTGAAGTAAGCGTAGGAGCCTACCCCATAGGAGGCTACGGCATTCCTGCCGTAGCCCACACCCCACAATTACAACCACAAACAAAATCCGCTTAATCTGCTTAATCCGTTGTTAAACAACCTCAACCAAACAACCGATTAACCCGATTAAACGGATTTTTTCACCCCACAATACAAAAAAAACTAAAACCTCTTCACTTTTTTACCACTTTACCTTTTTACTTTTAAAAATTTTCGCTATATTTGCGCCAACCAAACACAAAAACGTTAAACTAAAACCACAACCACTATGAAAACCTTAAAACTCGGAATGCGTGACGCCGCAGTAAAGATACTACAAACAGAACTCAACCGTATTGGTAACAAGCTAACCGCTGACGGAGCATTCGGCCCCGGCACACTCGCCGCTGTAAAGGCATTCCAGCAAAGTCTACAACTCGTAGCTGACGGCATCGTCGGTTACTCTACATGGCAGGCGCTCTTCTTCCATCAGCGCCCGGCAGCCGCACGACTCACTGAAGACGACTTCCGATTAGCCGCTCTCCTACTCGACTGCGAGACAGCAGCGCTCAAGTCGGTGCAGAAAGTGGAGACAGCCGGACGCGGAGGATTCCTCGCCGCAGGCAAGCCGCAACTACTCTTCGAAGGTCATATCTTCTGGCGACAGCTGCAGCTGCGCAAAATAGATCCTGCCAAATACCAGGCAGCAAACGCCTCCATACTCTACCCAAAGTGGACAAAGACCCACTACAAAGGTGGCATCGGCGAATACGCACGCCTCGAGCAGGCACGCAAGATAAACGCCGACGCAGCCAACGCTTCGGCAAGTTGGGGAATGTTCCAGATTATGGGCTTCCAGTATCAGCTCTGCGGATTCAAAACCGTAGCGCAGTTCGTAAGCGCTATGTGCCAGAGCGAACGCAGTCAGTTGCTCGCCTTCTGCCGATTCATAACAAAGAACCCGCAGATGCACGCCGCACTACAAGCAAAGAAGTGGGCTACCTTCGCACGTCTATACAACGGAAGCGAATACGCAAAAAACCAGTACGACACAAAACTGCTCAACGCTTACAAGGCGTACGCAGCTAAGTAAGACTCTCATAACAAACACCCCAACAACACGACACAAAAAAACATTAACACAAACAGACTTGGCAAGAATTTAAAAGAAGATTGCAGCAAGCGCCGTCGAAGTATAAAAGTTGCAACCTTCGCATTCATAGTTTTTTAATAATAGTTACAAAAAATGCTGCCCGGCAAGTTTGCCAGGCAGCATTTTTTGTTATCCGTAGCAGAAAGTTTCCGCTACTAATAAATCTTTACTTCGCAACCTTCAGCGCACCATTCTCGCCCTTCACTACATACACGCCCTTCGGCATATTCTTGCCGCAGAACTCGCCGTATGTCATCGTGCCGAGCTGTGTGCCTACCGAAGAGAACACCTTCACCACGTCATCCGCAGCCATCTGCGTTGCGTCCTTTGTCACGCCGTCGATAGTGCTCCAAGTGCCGAGGTCTACAGTCTGCCAGTCGCTCCACTTCGAAAGCACGTTGCCAGCAACAGCACACACACGCCACTGATATGTAGCCCCAGCGTTCAAGCCCTCAAACTTATAAGATGTCGTCTTGATGTCTGAGAAGCGCTGCGCCGAAGCCTTCATCACAGCCTTCTCAGCCACGCCAATGCTTTGGAAGTCCTCAGCCGAGAAGTCGCCGTCGTAGATGCCAATAGAGAAGACGTAGCCACGCTTCTTCGGCTGCACCTTCACCTTATAGTCGTCCATGTTAGCGTTCGCAAGCACCACTGTTGTCAGCGTACCGTCCACGCCTACCGTCTCCTCCGAGATAACACTGTCGTCCTTGTCGAGCAGCGACACCGTAGCCTCAGCAGCATCGCTGCCATAAGCGCTCGCCGAGAGTCTTACCGTAACGCTCGTAGCCGAGTGGTCGGTGATGAGCGGCGAAGTGAGGTTGCCCTGCTTCTTCGACGAACCGAGCTTTGCGCAGCCCGGACACTCGAACACCTTCTCGCCCGTCCAGCCTACGTTCTGCATCTTGCTGTCGAGCGCTCCCGAGATGTCGATTGTGCCGTCTTCTGTGAGGTTAGCGCCCCATGTGCTCAGGTCCTCGCTCAGCATAAGCGCCTCGTCAGCAGAACCTTGAGCGCTCTTCTCGCGCAGCTCTATGGTGTAGCTCTCCGCATTCTCCACGGCGTTCCAGCCACCCGTAAACGAAGTCTCTGCCATGTCTACCAGCTTCGGCTGCGGCGCCGAAAGCGAAAGTCCGCCCATGAACGTGAACGAGATTTTGCCGTTCTTCTCAGCAATCTCCGTCACCGGCTTGCCCAAGAACTTGCGTCCGTCGCTGTTAGAGTTGAAGAGCGTAGCAGCAGGCTTCGATGTGTCAGTCAGCTCCGTAGAACGTGTTGTGCCAGGCCATGTGTCGCCCGTCACGGTCTCCGGCGTCAGCTTGTTGTCAGCCGGCACAACCGTGAAGCGCTGGTGGTTGTACACATTGTTCACAGCGTTGCTCTCCCACACCTTCTGGTTATAGTCCATGTGTATCACAAGCATGCCGTGGTTGGGCAACGCCTTGTCGGTGCCCTGCAGCTGGCGGTTCTCGAAGATGTAATACTCGTTCTTGTTCTTCTCGTTGAACACCACGTACGACTCCTCTGCCTCGTCCAGCGGCTTCATGTCCTTCACGTAGCACGGCTCGCTGAGGATAGTAGGCTCGAGCCATCCGCTCACCCACTTCTCGTATGTGTTGTAGCCAACCGGCGCATAGCCGTCACCGCCGTACGATCCGTAGTCCATCAGGTCCCAAGCGTCCATGCCGAAGCAGCCACCGTTCTGCGTGTCGTACATATCTGGTATGCCCATGCAGTGGCTGAACTCGTGGCAGGCGGTGCCGATACCGCTGATGTACGTACCCGAAGCGCCGTTCAGCTCCGACGAGCAAGCGTAGGTGTTGATGCGCACGCCGCCCAGACGCAGACTGTAACCTCCCGACTCCAGCTCCCACTCGTGCGGCCAAATGGTGGTGGCCGGAGCGCCCGAAGCCTCGCCGTAGCCGGCATAGATAACGTAAACCTGGTCGGCAGCGCCGTCGCCGTCCCAGTCATACTGTGTCATATCGAGCTTCTCCTGAGCGTAAGCCAGCTCGCAAGCCTCCTTAATCATGCCCGCCGGATCGACGTCGTTGCCGTATACGTCGTTGGCGCCGTAAGAATCCATATTCTTAGAAACCGTCACCGGTCCCACAACGTCAAACTCAAGGTCGAACTTGCCGTAGCTCTGCTTGTAGAAGTAGTCGTGCACCGATTCGTTGTTGCCATAGTTCTTGTAGCCCTCCTTGTTGAAGTAGTTCTTCCACTCCTCCAGCGAGTGCTTCGACTGCATCTGCTTGTCCTTGAAGTTCACAAGAATCACCAGACCCTTGCGTTTGCCCGTTACGCCGATGCCCTCGCCGCCGGTAGCGCCAGCCATAATCTCACGCATCATCGGCTTGCCCGCAGCGTCCATAGCGTTGCGCTGCTTCGCACGCTCCATGCGATGGGCGTTGCGCTGCTTCGCACGCTCCATGCCAAGCGAGCGCACCTTCTGCGCCTCTGTCGAGTAGTAGCTGAGGAACGCCAGCTCGCCTGCGCCACGGCTGCCCTCGTTGTGAGCCACCTGCGCAGAAGCCGTCAGCATGCCGCCAGCGTCGATCGTAGCATAGCAGTAGGCACCGTCGGCACGCTGCACCAGCGGCTGACCGTCTTCGGTACTTGTGTAATGGAAATTCTCGTCGCCGCGCAACATCACAGTGAGCACGGAGCCGTCAGGCTGCTGCACCTGACGCTTCACACGCTTCGCCGGAACGGCAAAAGCAGAGGCTGCAAGCATAAACACTGCAGCGAGTGTTAGAAATCTTTTTGACATTTATTAGGTGATATTGAATTATTTACATCTTAAAAGGTGAAAACCTCGAATAGGCTGCAAATATACGAATAATATCCCGTGCGACGAAAAATTTTCAACGATAAAGCGCCTTTGTTTCACTAACTCGCTGCACTATTCCATCCAAACGCTTCTATCGCTGACCGCACACGCGTTTTGTCAGTTCGCGAACTTTTTACGCTCTTCTACTCGCCCGGTTAAAGTTCTTTAACACCTCGAGCACTAAAATGATAGTTATTGGCTATTTTTGTAAGGAATATACAACTACCGACGGAACGGGCATTGTGAACAAGACTGTCTCCGACTTCACCGTCAAGCTGATTGGCAATAACACCGTTACAGCCGACCTGGCAAGCATGGTGTTGAACCAGACGTCTACCATCACCGGCGACGGTTCGCTCCATCTCACGAGCAAGCGATTCTGCGGTCTCGACATGGAGAGCGCTTCCGTAACCATCGACAACACCAGTCTGTTTGTCAAGGGTGGCTATGGCATAGCTGGTTTTATTGGAGCAGAGACGGAGGTGCTCACCGTGCGCAACTCTTACGTAGAGGCAGAAGGCACCGGCAGCGGATCTATCTCACTCATCAGCGACCTCATCCTCGACAACTGCGCCATCACACAGCCCGTCGGTGCGGAGTTCGACGCCGACCAAAAGGCGGTAGTCCTGAATGGCGAGTTGCTTAAGTCGAAGGTTGTGATCGAGCCTATCACCAACAGTATCGGCACTGTGACAGCCGACGTGCCCGCCCGCAAGCAAGGCATCTACAACCTTAACGGCGTAAAGCTGACCCTACAATGGAACGACCTGCCCGCCGGCATCTACATCGTTGACGGTGTGAAGCGCGTGAAGAACTGATGCTGCTAACGAAGCAGATTCGGCTTGCTGCGCAATTATCGGATTAAGCAGATTCGGTGGCGGCGGAAACAATCGACTAACCGTAGCGGCTGTATCCTGCCGCCGCAGCAAGCAACAATACAAATTAATTTTTAACGAACACGAATAACACGAATATATAAAATGCAACATTCGTAAAATTCGGGGTATTCGTGTTCGTTTTACAGCGATATTGTCGGATTAAGCTGATTCGGTGGCAGCGGAAACAATCAATTAGCCGTAGCGGCGGTATCCTGCCGCCGCAGCAAGCTGCAGTGCTAATTATTACTATCAGACTTGGTGCTGAGGAATTCAAAACTTTCTCCTACGATTTGCAGCGTTAGCTATTCAATTTGCCAAGTCTTTTGGTTTTGACTCACGTCTTTTTTGTGTCCGATTTTTACTCTTTTACTTATACAAGGATGTTGTTTACCATTATTTCAACTTTATAAAGAAGCAATTAAGCAGACTTTTCGGACTACATGCCGAATCCCTTCGAAAATTTCAATTCCATAAAGGTACAATTAAATGTAAAATGTTTCAATCCACGCACCCACGTAGGGTGCGACCGAGGATATTTTTCATTTCCTCACTGTTGGTAAAGTTTCAATCCACGCACCCACGTAGGGTGCGACGATTCCGTCCGCAGAACATCATCGTGTATTTAAGTTTCAATCCACGCACCCACGTAGGGTGCGACGGCTCAGGCCCTGAAGCTAACAAGCAAGGAGGCGTTTCAATCCACGCACCCACGTAGGGTGCGACATGCAGCCGACAAGGAAAATGTGGCCTGTGAGCTGTTTCAATCCACGCACCCACGTAGGGTGCGACTGGATCGTGAGATAGCCGAGGATACAGCACAGCGAGTTTCAATCCACGCACCCACGTAGGGTGCGACGACACGAAGATGGTCGAAGCGCAGGCTATGCGAGTTTCAATCCACGCACCCACGTAGGGTGCGACACATAGCCGGAGGACAATCTATAAGCACGTAGTCGTTTCAATCCACGCACCAACGTAGGGTGCGACTTTATAGGGGTAGCGCCAAACGAGGCAATCCTGTTTCAATCCACGCACCCACGTAGGGTGCGACGCAATGGCATCAAGATTGTTGTTATACCATTCGGGTTTCAATCCACGCACCCACGTAGGGTGCGACCTGCAGCTGGTGCTGCTGCTGGTGCTGGTAAAATGTTTCAATCCACGCACCCACGTAGGGTGCGACTCTTTTGAGTGACTTTGCACATTGTTTCACAACTGTTTCAATCCACGCACCCACGTAGGGTGCGACATCGGGCGAGCGCAATAGCGCAAGGCGTAGAGGGTTTCAATCCACGCACCCACGTAGGGTGCGACTTGTGTCAACTCCTTTTGCATCTTCTTATCTTTAGTTTCAATCCACGCACCCACGTAGGGTGCGACTTAATTGTCATACTTTATTCTGTTTACGTTAATGGTTTCAATCCACGCACCCACGTAGGGTGCGACGCAGGGAGATAACTCCCTACCTTGTCAAAACTAAGTTTCAATCCACGCACCCACGTAGGGTGCGACTATATCATCGAGAGCCGTTACAGCATCATCGAGTGTTTCAATCCACGCACCCACGTAGGGTGCGACGTAGTAGCCGTGGTGGCGTTGTTAATTCCTCTAAGTTTCAATCCACGCACCCACGTAGGGTGCGACTGGTGACATCTCCGCAGGTCTCGAAGCCTATAGCGTTTCAATCCACGCACCCACGTAGGGTGCGACTTAGCAGAGCTATCAACATCACTGATATGGATAGGTTTCAATCCACGCACCCACGTAGGGTGCGACTGAAAATACAGCTGCCTTAATACAAGGTGGTATGTTTCAATCCACGCACCCACGTAGGGTGCGACGGCAATTTGTGTACATTGGTACGCGAAACATATCCGTTTCAATCCACGCACCCACGTAGGGTGCGACCGCTTCACACCGCTCATTAATAGCGGTCGGAGAGTTTCAATCCACGCACCCACGTAGGGTGCGACGAGGTGGCACCAGCAAGAGCACGCTCAACAGCAGGTTTCAATCCACGCACCCACGTAGGGTGCGACTTTTATCAAAAACTTAAAACCCACCCTGTTAGATGTTTCAATCCACGCACCCACGTAGGGTGCGACTTAAAGACTTAGCTTACTTTACGCCTGCAGTTAACGTTTCAATCCACGCACCCACGTAGGGTGCGACCTCACAGGACGCTATTAAAGCACTTAACGACAATGTTTCAATCCACGCACCCACGTAGGGTGCGACTCTATTTTTCTTATTCGTGATGGTTCACAATACAAGTTTCAATCCACGCACCCACGTAGGGTGCGACAACATCGGAATCACCGAGAACACTATCAACTACAGTTTCAATCCACGCACCCACGTAGGGTGCGACCTTAAAGTTAAACCAAAGCCACGCGCAACCGAATGTTTCAATCCACGCACCCACGTAGGGTGCGACTAACGTCAGAATCAGGCAACAAATACTGACAAAGTTTCAATCCACGCACCCACGTAGGGTGCGACTCTATGGACTATGATATGGACGAGTTTTTTAATATTGTTTCAATCCACGCACCCACGTAGGGTGCGACAACCTGCACCGATTTGGGGTTTGTCCCAGTTGCGAGTTTCAATCCACGCACCCACGTAGGGTGCGACCTACACAGCCTTATGGTGACATCTCTGCAGGTCTTGTTTCAATCCACGCACCCACGTAGGGTGCGACTCACATTGCTGTTAATACTTCTACTGCTGATATGTTTCAATCCACGCACCCACGTAGGGTGCGACTAGTATCTAATCAGCCTAACACTATAAGCTCCGAGTTTCAATCCACGCACCCACGTAGGGTGCGACCCAAAATAGCCGTGATAGTGTTAAACTCGCGGTAGTTTCAATCCACGCACCCACGTAGGGTGCGACGCTTCCACAGCCCGAGTTTGACGGCTTAGGATATGTTTCAATCCACGCACCCACGTAGGGTGCGACTAAGTATCAGCGTAAGCTCAACGAACAACAATTTGTTTCAATCCACGCACCCACGTAGGGTGCGACTCGAAAAGGGGGTCATCGATTGTAGTGTCTTGTATGTTTCAATCCACGCACCCACGTAGGGTGCGACACGACATACCTCACAAAACGTTTGCCAATCGGAAGTTTCAATCCACGCACCCACGTAGGGTGCGACCGGTTAGCGAAAAGGTTGTTAACCGCACCGCCAAGTTTCAATCCACGCACCCACGTAGGGTGCGACGCCGTTGACAATACGAGCACCTACGAGGTTGGGGTTTCAATCCACGCACCCACGTAGGGTGCGACCCACGCTTTAATATGTCTTGTATATCCTTAGATGTTTCAATCCACGCACCCACGTAGGGTGCGACTGATATTGATGCGTTTTTCGATATAGATTCATGGTTTCAATCCACGCACCCACGTAGGGTGCGACTTGATGATAGAGATTTTTGCGAAATGTCATGGCGTGTTTCAATCCACGCACCCACGTAGGGTGCGACTTTTTCCGTAGCCAACAGCAGTCGCAAGATATTAAGTTTCAATCCACGCACCCACGTAGGGTGCGACAAAGTAATTCGCCTTTCTCATTTCGTGTTACACGTTTCAATCCACGCACCCACGTAGGGTGCGACACAACGACTCGCCTTGGGCAATCATCGGAGGAGTAATGTTTCAATCCACGCACCCACGTAGGGTGCGACGCACAAGACTCGCAGCGTTGCTGCAAAGTAATGAGTTTCAATCCACGCACCCACGTAGGGTGCGACGGCGCGAGATAGTGTACAAGAGCATCTTCAACATGTTTCAATCCACGCACCCACGTAGGGTGCGACGGAAGATTAACGAACCAAACAAACAACGCAATATGTTTCAATCCACGCACCCACGTAGGGTGCGACGGAAGTATATCAGAACTCACAGACTTAGAGGAGGTTTCAATCCACGCACCCACGTAGGGTGCGACGTATCAGTCGCCGTCCGTCTGGCTTTACGAAGCCGTTTCAATCCACGCACCCACGTAGGGTGCGACACCGCGACCCGCAAAGCAGTGCCCGCAAAGCCCTCGTTTCAATCCACGCACCCACGTAGGGTGCGACGTTACGACTCCTTCGGTGCGGCTCACTTTCGTTGTGTTTCAATCCACGCACCCACGTAGGGTGCGACCATTGAGCCGCTTGTTTTTTCGCAAGGTTACAATGTTTCAATCCACGCACCCACGTAGGGTGCGACCGAAGGCTGCTGCTTACGCCGCAAAACTCGTAGTTTCAATCCACGCACCCACGTAGGGTGCGACCGCATATTCAGCAAATGTCTGAATATCATATTACAAAAGTACATTATTTGCGAATAATATGCAAATTTTTGAATACTTATGTGAATCTTATGGGTATATAAATCTATCTATTTGATTTTCAATGAGTGCGAAAGTCGCTGTATATTATGCAATACTATACGTTCGCACCCTTTATATCAGATTATCAATTCTCCAGTGACGTCTATCCCCATGTTTTTGCCGATAGTCTCCACTTTACGTTTCCAGTTTGAGCCTAACAGATAAAATCTGATGCTGTCTTGTGATGAGTCAATAATGTTCTCCAATTGACTTTTAAGCATAATATATTGCGATTCGGTCAAGACACATTCAAATACTGAGTTTTGAACTCTCTTCCCATGGTTTAGGCAGGCTTTTGCAACATTGCGCAAACGCTTGGCTCCATTATGGGATGTGATATTCACGTCATAGGTAATCAGTACGAACATAAGCTGCTATTTGATTAAAAATACGGGATAATCGTCTATGTCTTTTCTTATAAACCTTGCCAATAACATAGACTGAACGTATGGAAGAAGACCGATGCTGACCTTCTCGTTTAAATATGGGTGTGTGATTTGTTCCTTCTTTCTGTTTTGCCAAGCAGACAGAATGGTTTTTCTTGCAGAGTCCGTCATGACTATACCATCATCTCCTTGCTTGACAAAGTCTTTTATGGATATCTGTTTTCTGTTTATTAATGACAATACCAACCTGTCACCCAGATAGGCTCTAAGCTCTTCCATCATATCCAAAGCAAGAGACGGTCTGCCAGGTCTTAGAGTGTGCATAAATCCCACGTAAGGATCAAGCCCGACTGTTTCAAGGGCTGCTGTTATATCGTTGCAGATTAACGTATATACAAAAGAGAGCATAGCGTTGACCGCGTCTTTTGGAGGTCTGCGATTTCGTCCTTCAAATTTGAAGTCTTCCTTTTGGTTCAGCAACAGGTGTGAAAACACTCCGAAATACTTTGTTGCCGCTTCTCCTTCAATGCCTCTTACTGTATCTATATTGTCCGCATTAAAGACACGGTGTTTGCATCTATGCAAGTATTCTGCTACGCTTTCTACGTCATGGTTTTCACCATTGTCACGGATGAAACGTCGTAGGATGTTATGATAGTTTTGTATTTTTCCTCCAATGAACAGTTTGCTGATATGCAAAGCATAGTTTGGTTCATCCGAATTCTTGTATTGGGCTTTTCTTAGCAATACATTACCTTTAGTCGGACCTTGCGAACGGCTTATGTATCTTCCTTGCGGTGAAAGGAAGGTTAGGGCGACATTGTTGTCAGCGCATAATTTCATAAGACCAGGACTTGCGCCCATATATCCAAAGGTGACAATTTGTTCAATGTTGTGGATGGGTATACGGAATATCTCGTTTTGTTTAACGGATACTACTACATTAAGCCCGTCTTTGCTGAGATAGGCTTCAGGTGTGGTTATGTATAATGTGTTAAGTAATATCCTCATATAGGTTATTGTTTAAATAGGTTGACACTTTTACGCAATCATTCATCTCCGGCATACATATATTTATTAACGAACAGTTCTTGCAATGACGTTGTTTGTTGGCTTTTGGCAATTCACCGGATTTGAAGACTTCGTGCATTTGCTGGGCACAATGAATGGTGGTATTTCTCAACGATTCAGAAATGGATATAATCTCTCTACGTTTCACCTCATCGTAATATAGTGCTCCGTACGGGATGTTGATGCCATACATATCTTCCATGCACATTGCCTGTGCAGCCAATTGCACCTCGTCCCTTTCATCAGGTTTATGATGTCCTCTTTTATATTCCACAGGGTATGGTTTCCAGTAACCTTCGTATCGGTTATGAGTAATGGCATCTTCTGCTGAATCAGTAGGAACAAGTTCTACGGCATCCGTTATGCCATATAGTCCCAATTCTTTTGAGGCAATATGAAGAGAGCGAAGCGTGATGACATCACCATTTTTCTGACGATAGAAGGGATTGTCTACGTTCTTGTGCAGAATCTGACCTTCTGTCGTCAGTTTGTTTTCAACCCATTGCTGTTCGATATGTATCAAAGCCCATTGTCGGGGACAGAACATAAAGTGCTGTATCCCCGACAACATGAGCATTTCGTCTTCAGTATACATGATGTTATACTAAATCAATTCTTCAACGGTAACGCCGTTAGGAACAGAGTCCTTGTCTATCGAAACAACATAGTCGCTGAACGATCTTGGTGCGGCTTCCGTGTTCTTCTTGATTTTCACCAAGTCGAACAATTTGTTGGCTGGAGCATTGCCAAGAACCGAATCGTGACGGAACACGATGAGTTTCTGTGCGCTCATCAGTCCACGTGCAGCAGAACGGTCCACGTCGAACATGTTCTTTAATGCCTCGAAGAATAGCTCCAAGTCTTCCTCCGAGAAGCCCGTTTGCTTGGCAAGACTTGCTGAGATAAAGCCATGGCAGACATAGAGCCCGTAAGGAACTGTAGCCTTGCGACCCATAGTTCGGTTGTCGCCATTTTGTTTTTCTGCTTCTTTTTCTGTAGCCACAGCCATTCGGGTGATAGAATGTTCTGCTGTTGCTATTGGATCAATAGAACGAGCAAAGGTAAACTGGATGGGGCCTCTTACCTGACCAGCATTCTTACCCGTGGACATGACCGCTCCGAATGTACGGATGTCATAATAATTCTTGCACATGAATAGACGAGCTGCTGCAGTCTTGTCTTTAGCCTTCTTCACATCTTCGTCATCATGAGCCTTGTCTATCTCGCTGTTAAGAACCGCCTTCTCCTTAATGAAGATATCATAACCGTCTGACAAATCTTTTGCTACTTGAACGTAGTTGCGAACTTTGCGCTTCAGGCAAACGTCTGTTACCAAGCCCATTCCGGTCTCAGCATCAACACGAGGAAGGTTTCCTGCATCAGGATCACCGTTGGGATTACCGTCCTGTACATCAAACAGGTAAACGAAATCGATTCTGTTATTAATTTCAGCCATATTGTTTATAATTTAAATGTTATTATTTTAGTTCTTGTTTTCATCTTCTTTTTTAGTAAAGAAGTCTTGTCTTTGGTGGTAGTATCCTATAAAGAATCTGCCTTGGTCTTGAAGGTCAAGATGTGCAGGGAAGCCGGTTGCAGGAATCTTGTCGATGATTTCTTGCTTCATCTTCTCATAGAATATTTTTCTGCTTTCGTTAGTCAGTTTCTCCATGTGATGGTAAGAAAGATTGAGGATAGTGGCAAACACCGAAGCAGGTGTTGCACTTGCAGCATTCATGTATCTTTCACAAATGCTTCTGATTCCATTTGCATCTTCTTGAATCTTGTCAAGAACTGCAAAGAGGCGACCGCAGAGGTAACCTTGATTTGTGTTACTTTTGTCTAACATAGTGTTTATCTTTTTATTGTTATCATTTATTCTGTTAAGATAAGCTTTAATGATTGCCATACGAGCTATGCGAATAGCGTTATTATCTTTATTTCCTGACTCTGCTCTTATTCTGCGGATGCATGCTGAGAACAACGTGAATGGATATGGTGTTCCTTGAAAGATGCTCTTGACAACAGCCTCTGGTAGGTTAGGTGTAGCCTCAGATTGCTTTCCGTTAAGAGTGACAGCTGCAAGCATGCTCTTTATTCCCATATATGGTTTCCCGTCTTTACGAGTATCTATAATCTCCATGTCGTCAAAATGACGAAGAATCTTTTCTGCAAATTCTTTCAAAGAGCATTCAGACCAATACACAACGGCAATTCTGGCAGAGTTTGGAGCAAGACCAAGTATATAGAAGCGGTCGTCCAATGAAGTCTTCAAAGTTCCAGAATAAATGGAAGTAAAGACTTTACGCACTTGCTCTATTCTTGCATTTGGGTCATCCTGCTCTTCGTCTGCAAAACCTAATAGATTGAACAGACTCTCTTCCGTCTGTTCTGCTGCCTCGGCATTGGAAGAAGCCCAAAAAACGAAGGTACGATTACCTACACCAAACTTGTTATGCGACCCTTTTTGCAGCATAGTATTAAGAGCTGTGGTATAGGCAAATTCTGCATCCTTTGAAATTGGCGCATTTTCACATTTCTTCTTGCCGTAAGAATCGTAACCTGAATTAACCTGGAAAGCCACAAGCTTTGCTGTTGCTTGACTTCCTGGTATCATTGTTGCAGTTGTTGTATCAACGGTAAGTCCTTTATTTCCGGTTATCAGACAAAAGCCGTTTCCTTTATTATCGTCTTCAGAGTATTCTAATTGTAATATTTCTTTTTTCTCGGCTACAATTTTTAGGTCACCGTCAATTCTGAACGAGAATGTTGAGTACTTCTTTGATAAGTTCTTCTTTATTTCTTCCCATAAACTATCTTGCGAAATACATGCAAGTATCTCTTCTTTGCTTTGCTGATAGAATTTACAGATAGCAGCCAAATCATTATTTTCAGGATATACCTTGTAGATAGAATCAACTTTCTCTTTAAAGGCTTCAAGACAAGCGTTTTCCTTGTCAGAACGTTTCTTTGTTTGTTCTTCTACATCTTTCTTAGTTTTTTCATTTTCGGCATAGCCCAACACATAGGAACTATTGTCGTATAGATAATTGGCGACGATAGCACTTGATCTGCCTACATGCTTTTTAACAAGATAGGTTCTTGCCTGCTTGCTATCTAAACGACAATCTTCGAAACGAACAAATTTTCCTTCTTTCGAAATAACAATCACGAAACCGATTTCTTTTTCCTCCATACCAAAAGCAGGAAGATTTCCACATCTGTTATAGTAATCGTATAATGCTTTTAGTATCATTTTAAAATCTCCTCACTATTTATTGGTGGAACAATTATTATGCCATCTTTCATTTGTGGACGATAGAACATTGGCTGGATGTTCTTAGGGTCTTTGAAGTCCATGTCATAGAGCATGATGCCAAGATCTTTTGTACCTCCATGCTCTTCAGATATAGGGGGTGTCAAAGCCTCGTTATCTGGATTTACCAAGCGGAATGCTGCCGAGAATTCGCGAGTGCCAAGATAAGGTTGGTTGAAGCATTGTCCCTTGCCTGCTCTTCGTTCAAACATTTGATAGTATTTCATCGGATTCTCGTCTTTGCCGGGTTCGTGTGAAAACAAGTCTCTCTCAATTTTTCGTTTGGCAACAGAACGGTATTCCATTTTTGCCCAAATCCGATAACGAACATCCTTGAGCAATAAAGAGTTCTTTTGCTGGCGTTTGTCCTCAATAAAGATGACAGACTTGCCGGCAACTGCACCAACTTCATTTCTTCTCACCGATGTCCACTTTACTGGATTTAGTACTTCTATTTTGGTTATTTGCCAATGTATGGCAGGTTTCCAGAATATGGCTTCGAATATGGCACGTGCTGCCGACGGTGTAATAACATCATAGCTGACGCGCTCCACTTTAAGTTCTGGGCGGGTGAAGCAAGCCATATCGCCCCACACCTCCAAACAATATTCTCTGTCTGTATGTTCCATATTATTATTTATCTTTATTGTATTAATATTTCATTTGCCCAATTATTGTCGGTTCTAAGTCCAATATGTTCATCATACTGTTGTTTGTAATCGACAACAAAAAGCCCTTCTTTCTTTTCGCTGACAACCCCCATGTCTGCCAATGTTTTGAAGTCTGTCTTGTTGATGTTAACCATATACTTTGACAGCTTTTTCATCAGCATGTATGATGGTCCGTTAACTAATAATTGCTGGACAAGATCTATGCTGTTTTTCCAGCAGACAACAACATTTACACCATCGTCTTCTATTAGCTGGAATTCCTTGGCTGCTGTCTGAAAACTCAAATTGTTTGTCGGATAATAAAGATAATGTCTTATATCTTTCTTATCAAAAGACTCTTTTCTGCAATAGAGTTGCTTGAAGAAAGAAGTCATTGTTTCTGGAGCAAACCAGTCGTGATCGTTTCCGAGATTTAGTCTTGCGCTATTTGCTGCTTGTATGTCTCCCTTAGGAAGGGAGTGTTCTTTAGACAGTGAAAAGACATAAGTGGTACTTAAGCCGCACCTTCCTTCACGATTACACCTACCCGCTGCTTGCAGAATAGAGTCTAATCCTGCCTCTTGGCGGAAGACAACGGGAAAGTCAAGGTCTACTCCTGCTTCTATTAATTGAGTGGAGACAACACGGATGATTTCGTTCTTATCGTCTTTCAGAGCGGTTTTGATAGCTTTTATTGTTTCGCTAATATGATCAGGACACATCATCTTGGAAAGGTGCAATGTGACGCCCTCTTGCGAAAGACGTTGGTAGATTTCCTTAGCGTCCCTACGTGTGTTGACAATGCAGAGCACTCTTTTGTGTTGGCTCAACATCTCTGCCACCTCATCATAGTTTTTTCCTTCGTCATTGATGCTCAGCTTCACTCTACGTAACTTTTCATGTAGCCCTTAATTCCGCAACACTATAATTTAACTTTATTTATAAGTTCCTGAGCAACAAA
>ENA-ORTY01000570-ORTY01000570.1-human-gut-metagenome-genome-assembly--contig:-NODE-570-length-47955-cov-40.425992_pt1 | contig 47955 bp, 34 predicted proteins | sample MGYA00241917_ERZ509198 | MGnify/ENA primary metagenome ERZ509198 (study PRJEB26280, sample SAMEA2338857) | human gut metagenome | biome: human gut; feature: human-associated habitat; material: faeces...
ACTCATAAATCTACCCTTAATCGTGTATTGGATGATAGTTGCGGATTTTAGGTTTAAGAGAAAGGGGAGATTTCTACAGTCCCAAGCACATTACCGCAGCGTGGTACTTCTGTTTCCGCAATGCGGTAATGTTATTTTCGCTACGCGGTAATGATATTTTCGCTACGCGGTAATCTTGTTTTCTGTCTGCGTTAATCGCATTGACAGGCTGGCAGATGGCTTGTTAAGGCTGGAGGATGGCTTGTTAAGGCTGGAGGATAGCTTGTTGAGGCTGGTAAGCGTATCTACTAGCATCGCGGATACGCTTACCAATCTTATTTTCCCTTTTTCAAAAATAAGCAATAAAAAAAGAAAAGCAAAAAAGCGAGTTTGTTGATAGCCAATTATTTACGGATTTTTTTACAAATTTTGCTTTTTCGAACCTTTTTTTTTATGCCACTATTTGATATAGTATTTACTATCAAAACGTGTTCCTTCTTTCTCTATATCAGTTCCTATCATATCGTATAGTTGCTTTCTAATTTCTTTTATGTCAACATCAGGGATACGATTGGCAATATCTGAAATTTTACTCATTGGGTGCATGCGTATGTCTTCCTTGATGAGGGCTTTGAGTACATGAGGCTCGATCGTCTTCAATGTTGTTACGATATTTGACTTTGCATTACGTAACAAAGTTGGGTTGATTTGGAAGTATGATCCCTTTTTGACTCCACCTTTTGTTATCAAGTGACTTTTGTCCAAGTTGTCGATGTAGCTTCTCAGACGCTCCTCTGCGGAAAGTTGGAGTATCTTAGATAAGTCGGTGGCAGCCATACGCTTTTCTCTGGCTATTATACCGAAAGCTATCTTGTTCTTTTGGGAAAGCTGATAATTGTGGTCAACGTAATCCATCAAGCGAACAACTTCTTTATCCGTAATCTCTGCACTTTGATAAACTGTGACAGTATTGAAAGTTGATTCTATCTCTGGTTGCTTCTTCGCTTCAACTGCATCCAACTCATAAATTAAGTCATAGCCAGAACCCTCGCCTTCCATCAGCCCAAATGCAGTCAGTATCTCAATCATGTTAGGATTACGTCTATGTTTGGTATGAAGGATGTTGTCTTTGGTTACACCTAAAGGGAGACCACCTGGATTGGAAATGCTGATATAGCCCGGATGTACCTTGATGGTGATGTCATTGGAAATAGTTCTTGAACTATGAGCTAAACAATTAACAAGCAACTCTCTGATTAAGTTCTCGTTGTAATAGCGCACTGTCTTACGAAAGAGGCCATTAGGCATCTCATAGCTATAGGTCAACTCTACAGCCTTGTCCATAATATCTTCCAAAAGTTCCTTTGGATTAAGCGTGTTGTCACGCCATTCCAATTTATTGGTTTTGTTCTCCAAGTCGTCATATACGATATATTGCACAGTGATAGGATAGCAAATGCGGCTACGCTGTTTGGCGGTACCAATCCATAGAACTCCAAGATTGGTTAGCTTGTTGCCGTCAAGAAGGTGGTACTGTTCGCCAATTTCTATATCGTCGAGCTGCTTGATATGCAGCTTCACTCTATCAGATTGTCTGATGTCATTGGCGAATTGGGTAAGGTTTGCTTTTGTGGTGTCATCTAATTCGAACATGGTCGTGACTAGTTCCCATTGATAAGCACCCTTTTCCTCACCTACACGTTGGATGTCCTCACTTCTTACAGGTTCACATTTGTCTGCTACACGGATATACATTTTTCCGTCAGATGTTGTGGCGTAAGAATGAAGTGAAGGAAAAACAGTAATGGCAAAGTATTGGCTGCCAGTTTCGTCCTCACAAACATCTCCAACGGCTAATCCCACATTGAAACAAAGACCACGCAAACGAGTAACAGCACTGTTTGCCTCTTCTTGAGGTATTATCTGATTAGGTCCCGGCTTCTTCGTTTTGTCTTCTACACCAATCATAATTTGACCTCCTTGTGCATTGGCTAAAGCCACACAAGTAGTGGAGAGTTCCTTGAATCCTTTCTCTCCAGTACGAATCTTTTGCAGACTCTTGTATTCTATCTTTTGTTGCTCTGTATTCATATTATTTAATTCTTAAAATAACACCCATATAAAGTTGTAAGCATCTGCATGAATTCCATTGATTGTGATCCTTTTATTGTATATACTAAATGTACGTCGACATTAGCTTTATTTATGTCTTCAATTCTCCGTACAGGAGTATCTCGTTGTCTTTCAGCATATGGAAGACTTCGTTTAAACTGCCTTTCTCCTGCAAATATAATGCTTTTCTTTGAGGTGTCACAATAAAATGCAAACAGAATTGTATAAAAATGTGCTCATTTGTAAAGAACTACCATGTCAGATAGTTTGTTGAGGCTGTCAGAAGGATTGTTGGGGCTGTAGGATAGCTTGTTGAGGCTGGTAGATAGGCTGGTAGATAACCCGATTTTCGAGTTATCTGCCAGCCTTTATCTTGTTTATATTCAACGTGTTATGCCGAAACTGGGAGATATGGCAGATTTTTTCACGTACAGTGTTGTTATATGTATAAGTAGTTTGTGACTTGTTAAGGCAAATAACGACCGCAATAATGACTTAAAATGACCGCAACGACTGCAATCATCGGCAGAATCGCTCAATTCCAAGCTGAAGGCTTTTAGAAGCCAACTGCGTGGGGTAAGGGACATTCCGTTCTTTTTCTATCGGGTATCGTTGGTGTTTGGTTAGCCCTGCCACGGACTTTGTCGGGTGAGCCACAAATTACCCAGATATTGGTATTGTATAAAAAGAGAAACGGTGATAACTTTGCAGATTGAGAAACAACGTGTTATAATATTCAACCAACAAGTTGTCACGGAATGAGAAAAGCAATAGCATTAATACTATTTTTGATAATATCGGCAGTAACAACAGCCAACATATCAGCAACATCAATAGCCATTGACGGACGTTTCAAGGTGTCAGGACGCGTGATTGACGAACACACCTTACAGCCATTGTCGTATGCCATTGTCAAGGTATCAAATATTGACTTATGGGCTACCACCGATGTCAACGGCACATTCGTCATCGAGAACATCCCCCAAGGACCAACCTCCATTGAGGTGAGGACTTTGGGATACGTCACCCGCACCGTGCAATTCAACATCAATCGCAACACAGACCTCAAGAACATACGCCTTAAGGAAGAAAACCTAAGCATTCCGGGCGTGGAGGTCACGGCACGCAAGAAATCGACAATCGGCACCACGACTTACTCTATTGACCGAAACACGCTCGACCACTCGCAAGCCCTATCGCTCAACGACATCATGGCTTTGCTGCCCGGCGGACAGACCGTCAACTCCACTCTGACGGACGACTCGCGCATGGCGCTGCGCTCCGCTTCTGGCGAGAGAGGCAACGCCGCATTCGGCACAGCTATCGAGATAGACGGAATGCGTCTGAACAACAATGCCAGCATGAGCGAGACGCAGTCGGCATCCACACGCAACATCTCGACGTCCAACATCGAAAGCATTGAGGTGATAGCCGGAATACCGGGCGTGGAGTATGGCGACATAAGCAACGGCGTGGTGAAGGTGAACACTCGTCGCGGACATACACCATGGATTATGGAGGCGTCGATGAATCCGTATACACGTCAGGTGGCGCTTAGCAAGGGCATGGCATTGGCGCATAATGCCGGTACGCTCAACTTCTCGTTGGAACACGCACGCTCATTCACCGACATAGCATCGCCTCACACAGCGTATAGCCGAAACATCATGTCAGTTACATACAATAAGGTACTTCGCATAAAAGGCTCAAGCCTCAATCTGACAGCCAGTCTGACTGGCAACATCGGAGGATATGACTCAGAAGCCGACCCGGACGCTTTTCGCGACACCTATCAGCGCCAACGCGACAATCAGCTACGTGCCAACCTGCAGATAGACTGGCTCTGCAACAGCAAGCGATCCGGAGTATTCAACGTAGCTTTGCAGGCAGCCTTCTCCACAGCCGACCGACGCTCGGAGAACTATGCCAATACGTCGTCATCATCCACCCAAGCTTACCTGCACACCATGACCAACGGCTATGCCATAGCCAAAGACTACGCTGACGGCATGGGCACGGGCGACATCATACTGGGTCCGACGGGCTACTGGTATGTGCGGTCTTTCAACGACCAGAAGCCTTTGACCATGCAGCTTAAGCTAAAGGGCGAGTGGACACGACGCATTCTCGGAGCCGTGAACAAGCTGACTGTCGGCACCGAACTAAACTCTACACGCAATAACGGTCAGGGCACATACTACGACGACATGCGTCTGGCTCCCACATGGCGACCCTACGACTACAGCCTCCTGCCAACGATGCACAGTCTGGCGATGTTCATAGAGGAACGCCTGACGATAGGCAGACTGATGATCGTAGGCGGACTGCGTGACGACATCACTATGATCAGCGGTTCTGACTACGGCACCGCTGCAAGCCTCTCGCCACGAATAAACTCACGATATAATATAACAAAAGGTAGGCAATGGTCGCTCACGCTGCATGCCGGCTATGGCAAAAGCGTGAAGCTGCCGTCGTTTCAGGTGCTCTATCCTGCCGACACATACACAGACCGCCTCGTATTCACACCAGGGTCAACAGCCGACGGCAAGGCTTACTATGCCTACTACACCGACGTGAAACGCGCCTTATATAACAGAAATCTGAAATGGCAGCATGCCAACCAGGTGGAAGCAGGACTGGACGCAACCGTTGGCAAGGCGCGGCTGAGTGTTTCGGCATTCTGGAGCCGCACGTACAATCCGTATCAGACTCTGAACGTATACACACCCTTTGCCTACAACCAGACATCGCAGTCGGCTCTTGAAGGTTGCGGGATTGCCGTCGCAGACCGCATATACGGCGTAAACCCGACTACTGGCGTTATAAGCGTGACATCAGCCACTGACGGTCACACGGTGACGCTGCCCAACTCCACCCGCCGCACATACACCGCCAACCTACAGTATGTGAACGGTTCGCCCGTGACACGCTACGGACTGGAATGGGTGGCAGAGATGCCCATCATCAGCAACCGCCACACCTTAGGTCTGTCTCTGCGCATAGACGGCAAGTACTATCACTATCGTGGCATCGACAATACGCTCATTGCGGGCAGTCCCAATGGCATTGGCGACCAAGCCGAAAGTTCCGACGTAAAACCGCTTATAGGCTATTACGTAGGCAGCAACGTCACATCTGCCTCAACGGCAAGCACGCCAACGGTGAGCAACGGCATGCTGGACAAGGGATGCAGCCTCAACACCACTCTGACGGCACGCATACCACGACTGCGACTCATCATGACCATGCGTCTGGAGACAACATTGCTAAACTACCGACGCAATCTCTCGGACAATCGCACAACCATAACGCTCAATGAAGCAGGCGACGTGACTGGAACGAAATACACGGGACAGACCGACCATTATGTGGCAGTATATCCCGAATATTACTCCACATGGGACAATCCATCGGAACGCATTCCCTTCGCTGAGGCTCTTCTGGCTGCCAAGGACAACAATCCTACACTATATCGCCAACTGAGCAATCTGATAGTAAGAAGCAACACTGCATATTACTTCAATCCGCAGGATGTGTCGGCATATTGCTCAGCCAATTTCTCCGTAACGAAGGAGATAGGCAGATGGGTGAGTCTTTCGTTCTACGCCAACAACTGCTTCAACAACTTGGCGTCCGTTCGCAATGCACAGACCGGACTGAAGACATCGCTGTTTGACAGCGGATACGTCCCGAAGTTCTATTATGGAGCATCCGTCAGAGTGAAGTTGTAAGACTGTAGACGAATGGACAATCGACGAATAAAAACAAGGAAATATGAACAATATAACGAAATACTATTTTGCCCTGCTGCTTACTGTGCTGACCATATTGGCATCGTGCAGCTACGACGAGCATATAGACACTTACAACATCGAGGTGAGGCTGAGCGAAAGCGTAGCTGATGTTTCGGTAAAGATGACAAACAACATCGGCAGCACTTTCGAAGCTTCCACAGACGGCGACGGTATTGCCCGCTTCACTCTGCCCGCTGGCATATACAGTGTCAGCGCATCGAAGGTGAGCGACGACGAATACTTCCGCCATGTATGCAACGGGGCTTTGTCCGACGTGGCAATAGGCAGCACCAACACTAACATAATGTTGCCAGTCAGCGTCACAACCATGCAGACTGCCAACCCTATTCTCATAAAGGAGCTGTATAATGGAGGTTGTCAGAAAGACGACGGGTCAGGCAAATTCGCCATAGACAAGTGCATCATCATCTACAACAATTCATCCGAGATGGTGTCGCTCGACAATGTAGGCTTCGGCATCGTCGAGCCGTACAATGCAGAAGCCAACACCCACTCTTTCCTCAACGGAGGCAAGCTGGACTATGCCGACGCCGACTGGATTCCGGCGCTCAACGGCATCTGGTATTTCCAACCGGGCTGCACGATAGCGCCTTACTCGGAACTCGTGGTGAACGTGCATGGAGCCATTGATAATACGCAGACCTACAGCAACTCTGTCAACTATGCCAACGCAGCCTACTACTGCATGTACGACGTGGAGGCGACAAGCAGCGACGGAGGTAAGTATAACAACACCTTGTATTATCCCTCGCCTGCCGACGTCATTCCGGTCAGCCACTATCTGAAAGCGGTGAAATACGGCAAGGGCAATGCCTGGGCGATGAGCCAGACTTCTCCAGCCGTGATAATGTTCCGCACCGAGGGCGTAACGCCTAAGGATTTCGGCGAGGACAATGCCAATATGATATATCCGACGGGAAAAGAGGGCAACATCGTGTATGCATGTCTGAAGATGCCGCGTAGCTGGGTGATTGACGCAGTAGAGGTGTATAACGCCACAGCTCTTGCCAACTGCAAGAAGCGCCTCACGTCCGATCTGGATAATGGCTATGCCACTCTTACCGGAGGCTACGGACATGCCTTGATAAGAAAGGTGGAAAAGACCGTGGACGGGCATACCGTATATCAGGACACTAACAATTCAACGAATGACTTCTATGAAGCTGAAAATAGTTCTCTTCGCTAATCTGCTGTGTCTGCCGGCAATGGCTCAACGCGACTTCCGGCTGACCGAGCAGCGTAACGTATGGCTGACATCGGACAACGCCGCAGCTCTCACCTCCTTCGACGACAGCACCATAGCTCACGCCACGCTCTCTTATCGTCACGACGAAGGCAAGCTGCACACCATATCTGAAGGAAAGCGTCAGGACGCTTATGATGCCGACGTGCAGTCATACTGTAGACTCTCGGCTGACGTTGTGGCTTACGGCAGAGCCACGTACAGCCGACACAACATCTCAGATGCTGCAGGCAGCATGCTAATGCCTACAATGCAGCTGAAGCCGTTTGACCTCGTTGAGGAAACAAACGACAATGCCGGCGACAAGAGCATGGAGACATTCTGCATAAACGGAGCCATCGGCTGGAGAGCATGGCGACGTCTGGCTGTAGGCGCACGCCTCAACTATACAGCCGGCACATACGTCAAGCAGCGCGATCTTCGTCACAGCAATACGCTGACGGATATGGACGTAAGGACGGACGCCTTCCTTGCATTGTCTCACAACAGTGGCATTGGTGTAGGACTGGTCTATAACCGTCGCATAGAGGCTATGCAGTTTAAGACCTACGGCACTACGGACCAGATTTACTACACGCTCATCGACTATGCCAACCGTCACGGCGAACGAGAGACTTTCGGCACCGAAGGGTTTACCGACAGTAAAAACCGTCTGCCACTGCTCTCAGAACACATTGGCGTGACGGCTCAAGCCAAGTATGATCGCCTGTTCGCTGACATCACGTACAGCCACCGCACCGGCTACTACGGACGAAAGTCGCAATACAGCGCGTCACACGAACAGCACCACGGCGACTGCCTCACAACGCATCTGCGCTACGACATGACACAAAACGTGGAGCGTCTCGTATGGATGGACTTGCACCTGACCACCGAAAGCCTTACATCAGAACGCGAGAACTATCGGCAGACAACAGCCACAAACGGCACGGCTGCCACATACTACGAATACTTCGAACCAACCAAGATGGCAGACAAGATGCAGACTTACGGCATGGCCACTGTGAACGCCTACTGGAAACCGTCGGGACAGATTTTCTTATGGCACATCATGGGAGGCACCCACTACTGGACACGCCGACAGACCGCCTATGTCTATCCTGACACATACACCACATCGCGCCACATCATCGCTCCGTTTGTAAGCGCCCGACGCAGTCTGCTCACACGAGGAGGCAGGCTATGGTCAGCAGAAGCAGGAGTGATAACCACAATGGGCAGCTTCAGCCAAGCGGCAGCACACGCAGCCATCAAATACGAAATGCCGTTCAAAGGCACGCCATTACGTCCTGCCATATCGCTCAGGTATGACTTCCGCCAAGCCACCGATGGCGACATGACAAGACTGACACGCAACACGCTGACCGTAACCGCGGCAGCAACATTTTAGGAAACAATTTAAAAAAAAAATCAGAATATGAAGAAAACATTTACATTTATCTTCGCTTGCATAGCAGCGATGACAGCAATGGCTCAGAGCGACGGCTCTACAGTATCATGGGGGCTTAACGGCACCGGCACGGAGGCAGACCCTTACATCATCAGCACAGCAGCCGACTTCGCTGCAATGGCAAACAACTGCAACGCAGACCACAAGGGAACGGGCGAGTACTTTAAGATGACTAACGACATCGACTTCTGCGGCTCGGAAGCCAACCCGACGCAACTGCCTGCCATCGGCAAGGACGGCAACGCCCAGATTACAAAGATAGCCTATGGCTTTGACGGAACCTTTGACGGCGACGGACACACCATCAGCGGCATCTATCACACCGAGAACGGCAATAATGCCGAAGGTAAGTATAACGCCCTGTTCGGATGCATTGACAAGAACGGCGTGGTGAAAAACATCGTCTTCAGCGAGAACAACCACATCACAAGCTATAACTACGTCGGCTCCATCGCTTCGCTAAATATGGGTACCATCCAGAACTGCACCAACTATGCAGACATCACAGCCACAAACTTCGCTGCCGGCGGTATCTGCGGATTCATGGTAAACGGCAACGGAACCGTGAAAGACTGCCATAACTACGGCAACGTGACGGCTATGACTTACGCTTCTGGCATCTGCGGCGGATCGCAGTCGGCCAAGAGCATCACTACGTACAGCTATCTTATAGAAGACTGCACCAATAACGGCAATCTTTCAACCAGCAACGGCATCGGTTCGGCAGGCATTGCCGGCTCTTACTCTGGCGCCATAAAGAACTGCACCAACAGCGGCAACGTGGACGACACTCAGGGTACGGCAAAGACCAAGCAGTATACAGCCGGCATCGTAAGCTGCACCACCAACGCTGTAGACATCGAGGGTTGCACAAACAGCGGTTCGATTAACGGTGTGAAGAACGTGGGCGGCATCGTAGGCAACGTGATGAAGGGCGACGAGGCAGCAACGGCTATCAGCAACTGCGTCAATAACGGAGCAGTAAGCGGACAGGACCTTTACGTAGCCGGCATCGTAGGCAATTCGGCACGTGCTGAAGGACTGGTAACGGTAGTGAAGTGCACTAACAATGGCGAGGTAACATCTACTGGCACCTCTGAGTTTATCGGCAACCTGCGCGGCAACACCACAATTGCTCTTGGCGATGGCAACGTGATAGGAGCCGGACTCAAGGTTCTGCCTCTCGACCCGACAGACACAACTGGCATCAGCGACGTGAATGTAAACAAGACCGTCAACGGCGTATTCCTGAAAAACGGCAAGATTGTAATTGTCAAGAACAACAAGGAATATACAGTCGGAGGCGTTCAGATGGTTGAGAAATAAACAGACACCCTACTCTAAAAACAACCTATTAAATACTCAATATGAGACAAAGACGAATCTTCTCTCTTCTTATGTGCCTTGGCAGCTGCATAGCTGTCTCGGCACAGACCTTGCCTCTCGACAGCTGCATTCGCAAAGGCAAACTCGCCAACGGGCTTACCTATTACATACGCCACAACGCCCAGACTCCTGGACAAGCCGACTTCTACATCGCTCAGCGTGTGGGCTCAATACTTGAAAAGCCCGAGCAGCGCGGTCTGGCTCACTTCCTGGAGCACATGGCATTCAACGGCACACGCAACTTCCCCGACGGCAATGGCGGCGAACGCTCCGTACGTAACTGGTGTGAACGCAACGGCATAAAGTTCGGTGCCGACCTCAATGCCTACACCTCCATAGACCAGACCGTCTATAACATATCCAACGCTCCCGTGAGCAAGGCGGGCGTGACCGACACCTGCCTCATCATTCTGCATGACTGGGCTGGCTCGTTGCTGCTCAAGGACAACGAAATCGACCAGGAGCGTGGCGTGATACGTGAGGAATGGCGTACACGACGCTCACGCATGGCATCGCAGCGTATGATGGAGAATGCCATGCCTGTGATATACGCTGGATCGAAGTATGCCGACTGTCTGCCGATAGGACATATAGAAGTGGTGGATACGTTCCATTACGATGTTCTGCGCGACTATTACCACAAGTGGTATCGTCCCGACCTGCAGGGCATTATCGTTGTGGGCGACATCAATGTGGACGAGATAGAAGCCAAGATAAAGAGCCTCTTTAATGACGACTCGGTACCAGCCGGCGCCCCACAGCGCACTTACTATACGGTGCCTGACAACAAGGAGATGATAGTATACACCAAAGCCGACAAAGAGCAGCCCACGCTCAACTTCTCGCTATACATGAAGCATGACGCCGAGCCACGAGAGACGAGAGCCACACGCGAGGCTTTCCTTGGCAGCTACAAGTCGAAACTCGCCATGTTCATACTGCGTCAGCGACTGGCTCAACTCTCACATGAGGCTCAGCCGAGAGTGATGTCAGCAAGTTGTCGCGCAGGCAGCTTCTACGTCACCACCGAGAAGGACGCCTTCGCTCTCAACATCGGTCTGATGCCCAACAATCCGCAGGTTGGTATTGATGCTGCCATAGAGATTGTGGAGAAGGCAAGACGTTACGGATTCACAGAAGCCGAACTGGAGCATGCCAAGGTGCAGCACACCGTCAACATCGAACACCGTCTTGACAACAAGGACAAGACACGCAACGCCGAATATGCCAAGAACATCGTGTCTAACTTCTGCAGCGACGAGCCTTGCATGAACATCGAATACGAGGCAGCGCTGGAGGCAGAATTTTCTGCCAGCGTCACTCTTGACGACATCAACGAGACGATGAAGGAGATGGCAGACAATCAGAATCAGGTGTGCATCGTCTTCGGTCCGACAGAATATGACGGCAAGCCATACACCATGCCTTCGGCAGATCAGTTCAAGTCATGGATAGAGAACGCACAGAAGCATGAATATGCCAACGACAACTCGTCACGTCAGGTTGACCCTGTATTCATGAAGAAGCTACCCAAGAAGGGCAAGATTCTCGCCAAGCATACAGCCGCCAACGGCTACACCGAATATCTCCTCTCTAACGGCATAAAGGTGAGCGCACGACAGTCAGACATCGAGCCCAACCGTCTTACTATAAACATGTTTCGCATGGGCGGTCGCTCGCTCTATCCTGACACAGACGCTCCGACGCTGCAATTCCTCGGAAGCGTAGTGAAAGAGAGCGGAGCAGCCGACTTCGACTTTCTCACTCTCGAGAAGAAGCGCCGCGGCAAGGCGCTGCGCGTGGTGCCATACATCGACGCAGAAGAAGAGGGAGTAAAGGGAGTGTGCGTGGCATCCGACCTAAAGACGTGGTTGCAGATAATGTATCTCTACCTCACCAATCCGCGCAAGGACAAAGCCATATTCCAGAATATGATAACCAAGCAGCAGTCGATGTTGCGTAACCGCAACGCAAGCCCTAACGTCACCTACAACGACTCGTTGCGCGTAGCCGTATACGGAGAACGCAAACGCACCCAACCGCTCACGGCTGACAGAATGAAGGAGGTAAGCTTCGACCGCATCTATCAGATTTACAACGAGCGCTTCAGCAATCTTGCAGGCATGAACCTTATCATTACGGGTGACATACGCGAGGACGACTTCGAAGAACTTCTCTGCCAGTACGTTGCAAGTTTGCCAGGAAAGAAGAACACCAACAACAGCTGCAAGCCCGGAGAATACACTCTAGACATTCAGAAAGGAAAGGTGACAAAGGTGTTCCACAAAGAAATGGCAACACCTTCGGCACAGACCAACATCGTCTATTCTGCACCAATAGCCTATACCGCTGACACAGACCTCAAGCTCGACGTGCTCTCTCAGATTATGCGCGGCGTCTACACAGAAAAGGTGCGCGAGGAAAAGGGAGGCACATACGGCGTTAACGTGGAGGGACAGTTTTGGAGATATCCTACAGACGGATGCTCAATGACCGTCAGCTTCCGTTGCGACCCGAACAAATATGACGAGCTTCTGCCCGTAATAGACCAGCAACTGCAACGTATGGCAGCAGAGGGTCCCACCGAGGAGCAGTTGGAGAAGGTGAAGGAATATGCCCGCAAGAACTACAGCCGCGCCGTGCTCACCAACGGATGGTGGGAATACGTGCGCTATCACGAACTGCGCGAGGGCATCGACTTCAACAAGGACTATTTGCAGAAGGTGGACAGTCTAACCACTGACAGCATTCGCGACTTCTGCCGACAACTTACAGCGCCCGGCAATCGCATTCAGGTAACAATGAAATAACTTAGGAAAAGAACAAAAAATGACAAAGAATATGCTTTCAATAAAGAAGTGCATAAAAAGAGGAGCAGCTACACTATTGCTGCTCCTTGCAGCCAGCACCATCCAAGCCGACAACGTGATGAAACGACACGCCGACGGCACCTGCTCAGTTAACACCAGCACGATATGTAAAGCCCGTGGCTATCGCAAAGGCACCCCAGTAGAGGTGTACTTCAAGAACGGAAAGGTGCTGAAAGTGGTGGCTCTGAAAAATGAAGAAACTGTGCCTTACTTCGCCCGCATAAAGAAGTTTCTGCTGCCACTTTACAACAACCTGAAAGTATCAAAGGCTAAGAAGCTCACCGAACGCACAGACATAGACGGATGCACCGGTGCGACGTTCAGCACAAAGGCAGTACAGAAAAACATTCAGACTGCCATTGGATATTACGAGAAGAACAAGTAAAACAAAACTACATTTTAAGATTGCGGTAGAGAAAGTAAAACTCTACCGCATTTTTATGTGTTTACCGTTTGTATAAAATTTGTTTGATATCCCATATATTTTGTGTAACTTCGCATAAAAATAGAAGAAAAGTAAAGTTCTGGTATTTAAGAAATACCATTAACTAACACTCACAATAATGGCTCGCATATTCATAGCAATACGTTTCGACGACGAGGTTAAGAAGGCTCTGGTCGGTCTGCAGGACACGTTGAAGGCGAACGGTGTGAAGGGCCTATATTTTTCCATTATTCGCTTTTTACAATCTACTTCTGTAAGGAATAGCCGATGTGATTACTTCTGTATCAAAACACTTTGTCCATAAGAATGATTTTATTCTCATGACAACTTCAGACGAGGATTGACATGGTCCTACAATGATTCTTTTTAGACATTCAATGGGGATGTTAATTTTGATGTATGGTACAAGTTTGTTGTCTGCAAGACGATATTGTGGCATTATTTGATGTTTTATGATGCGATATTCGCCCTCTGCTTCATATTTTTTATTTTTATAGATAGGAGCATAAGCATTGTTTATTATAGCCTGTTTTACATCTGTCCACTCATCTTTATTGAAAATGTTTTTTAATGTCTTATTGCAGGCTTCTTCTGCAATCTTGATGTTATTTGTATCAACATACTCACATTTTTTTATTTCATCATAAAGTAAATATGTCGGCTCACTTTCACTCCAATATTTACGTTCTTTGCAATCAGCTCCATACATAGGTAAAGTTGATGGAAGCTTGGAGAAATCGAAACCTAAACTTATGCCATCTCCATTTTGTCCATAGCCACGCCACATCGTTAAATCGTCTTCCTGCTTAGAGAACGAAATCGTAAATATGTTCAGATTGTACTGTGGATGTTGTGTGAGTTCCTTTTCTTTGTCGTTAAGTGGAATGTTGTTCTTTTTAGTATAATCAAGCACACCGGCTTTTAATCCTTCAAAGAACAACTGACATTCTGTAGGATCGTTTTGAAGGCGTAATGTGTTGCCCACATTGTTATGTATTTGGGATGTATATCGCCTTCCTCATAACACAATGAATGTTCTATCATATTATAGAACGTATTCATTGTGGTATAGTGATATAGTATAATATTATCTTCTTTAGTCATACTTATCTCTTTTTTAATTGTCAAATCCGAATTTGTTTCAGGCTTCGAGGACGAGGCGCTTGGTATGGTATTCTCCGTACTGGCGTATCTCGTTGTCTTTCAGTATATGGAAGACTTCGTTTAAACTGCCTTTCTTCTGCAAATATAAGGCTTTTCTTTGAGGCGTCACAATAAAATGCAAACTGAATTGTATAAAAATGTGCTCACTTGTAAAGAACTACCATGTCAGATAGATTGTTGAGGCTGGCAGATAGGCTGGTAGATAACCCGATTTTTCAGTTATCTGCCAGCCTTTATTTTGCTTATATACAACGAGTTATGCAGAAGCTGGAAGATATGGCAGATTTTTTCACGTACAGTGTTATTATATATGTATAAGTAGTTTGTGACTTGTTAAGACAAATAACGACCGCAACGACCGTAATAACGACTTAAAACGACCGAAAATAGCTGATAACGACCGCAACGACCACAAAAACGACCGCAAAAACGACTAAAAACGACTAAAAACGACTAAAAACGACTAAAATGGTCGTTTTAGCTAAGTTCTTGTTCGCCTTTTGTGGTGATGTTCCATTGCTTGCCGTTGGATGCTTTGATGATAAATCCGTCTTTAGCCATTTTTCTAAGAAGATAACCTATCTTTCTTAATTTCTCATCATATGTGTAGCTTGAGGGAAGAACATGCTGCAAGCTTTCAAAAACATCTTTGCGTTTAAATCCCAATTCTCCTGCATTATGTGCTAGTTGAAGTACCAACTTTTGGATGCTTGTCTCGTTTAGTCCTTTCTCCTTAGTGTAATGTCCTATCTGTTTAGTCAGTTTGGCAACCTTAAGAGATATTGTATAATGAGGCGCACGACCTTCTATCAAGCCTTTGTCATAAAGATGCTTGGCTGCTTCTTTTGTAATAGGATGATGCTTCTGTACGGCATCCAGCCAAAGACATTCTTTCAATGATAAGGATTGGTTGCTCTTTAGCAAGTTGGTATATTTCTCGTCAATCATCTTGCCATAGATAGTGACTCCTACAGTACGATGCTCATTGTCAATATCGTAATCAGGCATGGGGAAGAAACGATTGCGTTGTTCTGTGTAAATCTTCTTGATGCCACGTCCTACGGTATCAATCATGTTGAAGTTGACCATGCCTCGGCATAAGCATTCGTTGCGATAGTGAAACTGAGGCCCTTTATGCTCCAAAGCATTCTCTATGGTGCCAGGAATAAAGCTACCGCCATTGCCATAGTATAAGGTGCTTGGACCTTCTACGAAAACTATGCGCTGTTGCAAGGTGTAATCTTGATGGGCGATGGCATTATGTAGAGCCTCACGTATGGTATATTCATCATACTGCTTCATCGTATCAGGAAAGAGGGTTCCGCCTGGCAGTTCGCGCATGGTTTTGTTGCGTATCTTGCCCAACACCTTATCTACAGTCAAGATGAAAGGAATGGAGAAGTGTTCATAATCTTGCACAATACCTTCTTCATCTTCCCAAGTCCAAGTGATTTGTGCAACGGCAGGATGAATCTTTTGGATAGAAAGCGGCTTGCCTAATAACAGTATTGCAGCACGAGTGATTTGGCCGTCTCGCATCATCATGCTATTAGCTAAGAACTCTTCTGTTGTCCATGAATCAATTTCTTCGGCAGGAATACTTGAAGAGTGTACTTTCTTGAACATGACTTTAGCTGTGGCTACTGCCAACTCATCCAAATCATTGATGGTCGCATTGGGTACGAGTTGGGCTGTCCAATCTGGTATTGGTGGTTGTTGGCGGATGGCATCTTGTTTGGCTTGGTTCAATGGTTTTAGACTTTCGCCATCACGACCATAAGCCACACCTTTCCAGTGCATCACGATATTGCGTGGCGATGCAGGAACTTGGAACAACAAAACACGTTTGCCTTCAACCTCAATAGGTACAATATCCCTAAAAATAAGGTTGTCTGTAGTGTGTTGAGACATGTCTTGCTTTAGGCGGTTCAAGGCTACTTCACCATCTTTGAAACTGGTGCCAATGATTTGGTGTTTTTTGTCCCAAACACCGAAGACTATCCAAGCGAACTCATGTTCTCGTAAGTTTGCTTCATTGCTGAGGGCGGAGAAGTACTTTCCCAACTCGTCAATATCAAAGTTGGTCTCTGCTTTCTTGAACTCTACGACCTCATTTTCAGAGTGATCCCAGAGTTGACTGAATATGTCTATATATTTTTCCATTGTCTCTATTTATATCATTTGATGAATAATGTCAGAAGTGTTGCAATAATCCCCCCTATTCCTACACCAAGAGATATCCATATTGCAATCCATGTTTGTTTTCTTGTTTGGGTATATCGCAAATCCTCTTTCGTTTGAAAATCATTATCGACAAAATCTCGAAGATTTTGTGTTGCATGAAAGGAAGAGTTTGCATACCTTTTTATTTGTTCTGCCGCCGTGGTATTCTCTTTTAATATTGAAGTTGCAACAAGTAATTTACGGGTATATTCACCTTCTATACCTTTATTATTTGGAATTTTTATATTCAATTTGCATGTATCTTTAGCCCACATGAGCAAGTTGCCTTTACCATCTCTTTCAACATCAAACATTTTCCTATTATATATCTGATTGTCTTTTAGAAGGTTAAGTTGAAACACCCCAATATATTGATTGCTTTCCAAATATTGTAACAGCACAATAATATCAAAAATTTTGGCTCTAACATCTTTCCAATCCTTATCTTGTGAATGAACCAACTCTAAAGAGGAACAATCTTCTGGCCATCCTATCAAATAACAATCACTAAAGTTCTCGAAGAGAGAGATTATACATATATCTTGTGGCATAGGTGGATATGCCATGAAACGTAAGATTCTCTTCTCTGTATCACTAAAACTTCTCATATCAGTCGTCGTATTTAAATTTATACCATGCATCGAGGACGAGGCGCTTGGTGCGGTATTCTCCGTACTGGCGTATCTCGTTGTCTTTCAGCATATGGAAGACTTCGTTTAAACTGCCTTTCACCTGCAAATGTAATGCTTTTCTTTGAGGTGTCACAATAAAATGCAAACTGAATTGTATAAAAATGTGCTCACTTGTAAAGAACTACTACAGAAATGACTTAAAACGACTAAAAGCAGCTGGTAATATCTAATATATGTTTCAAGCCTTTCGTTGTCTTAAGTCATTAGTGCCTCAGATTTAACGAGACACTAATGATCTTAAGTTAAACAATTCTCCATCTAATAGAGAATAATGTCCTTTTATCAAAGTTGCACTCTAATGATTTTAATAACTTTGTTGTCATTGTGTCAACGTTCTTGTTGTATTCATCTTCCAAGTCGAATAGTTGACGCTGTTTTTTAGAGAGTTTCTCAGACAAATGGTTTTCTTTTTTCTTAAGTAATAGTTTGGTCTTGATATCCTTTTCTTTTCTTATTTGTCTGTGAATTGTATCTCTTTCTTTTCTAATATCTATTATTTCCTTTTGCAAAGGAACAAGTTTGTCATCTGACCATGATTCGTATTTTTCAATCTCATATGAAGCATATTCCTCCATTCTGGCATTGACTTGATCTTTATATTTTTCAATGTTTTTATCAAATATATGTTCTGTATCTTCTTTAATATGGTCAGGCAACTTACAAGTAACACTTTCTTTTGCTTCTAATTCTAATAATTTAAATCCAAACTCAGCTGGCAGTACATATTTATCATCGGTGATAGCACAGAAAATGATATTCTCTTCGTCGTCATACTCATTAGTGGAAGAAACTTCATAAGCAATAAGCCAACCGGCTTTGTCTTTATATTCTTCTAATAAAATAGATCTATAAGGGTATGATGTCAAATCGAAAGTTACATCTTCGACAACATTCAAGTAGGGTATTTGTCTAAGTATATAGCTTCCAATAGAACTTGTTGCCCTTATTTGTATTTTATCTGTCTCTTTCTTGTTTACAGAGTACACTCCTGCCTTTATCTCATTTGAAATGTCTGCATCTAATTTAAATGACGATGTATTCTCATTTATATCAGAAATGAACCCATTTAAAGCGACAAGAGCTAACTTCCAAAAATGGCGAATATAACTATCGATTCTCTTTTCGTCATCATCTTGTCTAACCTTTAATAAATTAACAACGTCTTCATCAAAGTTTTCCAATAGAGTTTTCTTTGTATCCTTGATACGCTCTGAAATAACATCTTCCAACTCCTTCTGCAACGAATCGAAAGCCTTGTTTATTTCACTTTCTGTTCTGCATACTCGTAATATAGAGCTCAATCTGCTTTCCAAATCAAATGTAGAGTCTATAGACCCCAATATTTCATCACTGCTACCCAATACGCCTTCAAATAAATTAAACTTAGTTGACAGTAACTCATATACACGGCAATCTGCAGCATTAGCTTTATTTACGAGATTCACAACTACTACATCGTGCTTTTGACCATAGCGATGGCAACGTCCAATTCTTTGTTCTATTCGTTGGGGATTCCAAGGCATGTCGTAATTAACCACTAAAGAACAGAATTGAAGATTTATACCTTCAGCACCTGCTTCTGTAGCAATCATTATCTCTGCAGAATCCTTAAAGAAATCTACAAGAGCCTGCTTCTTGTCTATCTGAAAATTACCGGTTACATAAGAGGTTCCTGCATGGGTCAATAACCATTTTTGATATATATTGTTGGCTTCATCATTACTATTTGTTCCATTAAAACATACAACCTTGTCTCTGAAACCGTTCGCTTCAAAAAAGTTTTTTAGATATTCTTGAGTTTTACGACTCTCTGTAAATATTAAAGCTCTTCGCAGACCTCCAAGGCGTTCAACCTTGTCAAATGATGCAGTAAGGGCTTTCAATAATGCTTGAGCCTTTGTCTCACAACCAATTCCTTCGGCCATTGAAACATAATGTCGAAGCTCTTCAATTTCGTTATCAATGGCAGCTTTGTCTTGTTCAGAAATTTCTACTGTTTCATATGAATCTGAATTATCGTCATTATCAATGGTTTCCAAATCATTTAATACAGATGACATACTAAGTATTTGTCGTCCTTCATCCTTAATTCGTTTAAGTCTTTCAATTGTACTTTGAAGCGTGAAAGACAGTGCATAAGCAGATGACGACATAATTTTTCTGTAAAGGAGTGATAGTAAAGGACGTATTCTATCCGGTATACCATAAGTGCCCTCACGAAATAAATAGTCGCTAACAGCTTCATATAAATCAATTTCTTTCTTTGAAGGATGATACTCTTGCACAAAAGGAATACGTTTGGTGTATTTCACATACTCCTGTACTTGGTTTCTCAATGTACGATGCGCTATATGGGCAATCCTTGCCTTCAATTCTCCATATTTAGAGTTGTCACGGATTGATATTGTATTATACTGTTCCTCAAACGTTTGGACAGAAGAGAAGAATTCATCATCAATTATACTGATAAGTCCATATAGCTCCCTTAAATTGTTTTGTAAAGGAGTGGCTGTAAGCAATATCTTCTTGTATGGGCGCAATGTCTCCTTCAATACATTTGCTGTCACATTTCCTTTTTTATATACGTTACGAAGTTTGTGAGCCTCGTCTATCACAACAAGATTCCACATGACTTTTGATAACTCGTCCGCATGGGTAACGGCAAACTGATAAGAACAGATTATTATACTTTCATCTGTTTGAAAAGGGTTTTCTGTTTTGGCTGCAATGGTTTTGTAAGAACCTTGCTCTAATATTAAAGACGGGAGAAAAAATTTCTCTAATAGCTCCATGCTCCATTGATTTCTCAATGAAGCTGGAACTATAATCAATATGTGTCTTTTATGTTCTGCCCATAATTCTGACAATAAGATACCTGCTTCAATGGTTTTTCCAAGTCCCACTTCATCGGCAAGTATTGCTCCTTTGCTTAATGGTGACTTAAATGCAAATAGAGCAGCTTCCACCTGATGAGGATTTAAATCGACCTTTGATTCAGATAAAACGCCAGTAAACCGACCTTCATCAGAAGTCGATTTTTTGTGGCAAATGTCCCACTTGTAATATATTTGTTGAGCTATAGATAACATTACTTTTTATTCTTACGTTCTATTTTAACAGAATATTCCGGGGATACAGCATCGAATTCATTTATTGCTGCTCCTTTCCAATAGTTTATGGCAAGTTCTTCACATTCTTTGCGTAATCTGTCATTGAAATCAGGTTCCTCTTCTTTGCCATAAAGGTTTACAATATGGTTGTATTGAGGAAGTATAGAAATATCACTGAAAGATATTCTTACAATCCGTATTTGTGCATTGGGATGATTGCGAAGGAATGCATTTTGCAGTGCGGATATGCCAATGGGTATCTTGTTGTCTGCAATGCTTTTTATGGTAGAGACAACGCTTACGTATTTCTCACCATTGTTTATGTTATAATCACAACCTAATAAGCTATTGCTTACTGACTCATATTTTATGCCATCGTTTAAAAGATATTGTTCATATATCTTCTTGCCGATATAATTCACAATGCGTCGAACCATAGATGGTGCCTTGTCTTCATCTATTATCCAGTTAACGATATCATCAACGTGGTCTGCCACAACAGGAAGATTGTCTGCGCCAACCTTATCTACGATTTGTACAAGAGATTCCAAATTAGAAGTAATGATGTTCGGTATTCTGGAAGTTTTTCCATCAGAATAGGAACATAACTTTGAATTAGAGTCAAATCCTATATGGTTGTCTTCGCCATACGAAGAATGCGACTCATTTAAAGCTTCTTTTATATTCACTCCATTTTCTAATGCGGATACGATTGATGCCAAGGTCTCGACAGAGCACTTTTGCTCTTCTAATTTCTTATACAGTTTCTCTCTACTTATTTTGTCTTGTTCTTCTTGTTCTTCTTTATCCTTTTTTATTTTCTCCGCTTGAATCTCATTCAAAAAGGTCAAATGCTGTTCAACGGTATCTTTTTTTTCATAACCTAACTGATGAAACTCGTCAATGGTTATTTCGCTAGGGTTGCAGAATGTACCGTCAGCTCTAACTATCCACTTGTCATTTTTCAAATTATGATAATAAGAGCTCTCGAAATCTTTAAAATGGTATGACCATTCACGATATAAACAATATTCTAATTCTCCATTTTTCTTTGTATCGATTCCGTTTTCACAGACAAATCTCCACAAAGCATGAGACCAATCTTTTGAACAATTATTTATATCATAACCATCCAATTGGTAATCTTTAAAACCAGGAAATTTAGTAACAGCCAAATATTGCTTATCAAGGAAATCAACAATATATTTAGGGAAATTCTCATAGGAATAATCATACTTAATCCTTCTATATAGTTTCTCTGCTATTATCGTTATCTCACGAATTTGAGGTTTGCTACTAACGTTTAAATATAGTTCAAGAAAATGTTTAACTTCAGAGTATGACAAATCTGTGCCTTTTGTATAAAAGTCACAATCAACAAATTTAAAAGAAGTATCGCCTTTTGCGTAATTCAGAAAATCAGTTGTTGGTATGTACATTTCTGATACATTACACAACGTAAAACGAGATTCGTCTAACTGTTTTAGTTTCCATTCTTTCTTTATTATATCTTTGATTCTCTGGTTTGCATTGGCATAGACCAACTTGTATATATACTCAAAATCTTTTAATAAGATTTCTTCTGTTGGAATGTCATTTTTCTTATAGCGAACAAGCAGAGTCTTTTCTAAATAGTCAGCCATGTCTGGCTCCTTTATTCCCATACCCCGGAAAAGGCTTTCATGTTTCTCTAAGATTTCCTTATCTAACACTTTACCGAAAGCGTCAGTTTCTACATCTTTAAAACCTGAATATGGCAGACAGACATTTGCATTCTTTTTATACAAATAATACGGACTTATCCATTCTCCATCTTGTGTTTTTGCTATAGAAGCAAATCTAAATTTGAGCTTGTTCCAAGAATCTACGGAGAAAGCACTCCATGTGTCGCTAATAGTTCTTGGTTCATCAGACCTCCATAAAACGCGTGCTTTGTCCTCTATATATGTAAGAAGTCTGTGAGCCCATTCCAATGGTTGGTTTGCCATGAAGGAATTTGAAATATGCTTTGCTAGGTATTCATTATCAAACGGCTTAATTTTTAATTCTGCTTCGACTTCCTTAAAATCAGATCTATATTGTTTTAAGTAAAGAAAATCCCGATCGTTGTTTTGGCATAATTGTGCAATCTGTGAAGAGGAAATTAAATTTTCCAAATCAATGGTTGCAGAAAACACATCGTTTATAGAAGCATAACGCTTTGACCTATTAAGAAGCAGTTTATTATCTCTTACTATTCTGAAATAACACTGTCTCAAATAGGAGTCTTTGTATTCGGTTGATTTAATATTTAGGATATGGAATATGTTGTCGTTTATAAGAATGTTTTTGTTCGTAGTCGATATTTCGTTATCTTCCGATTCTAATAGTCTTGAATTCCTGCATTCACCAATTTCTTTAAGACACAACAAGGCATCAGACGCTAATTCGGCAATGCAATTCAAGAACTTTTGATTTATATCCTCATAGCGTTTAATACTATCTCTATTGTCAACAAGTAAAAATGGAGCATGGCTTACAAAACAACTATCAAAGTGCTCGCTTGTCGGGAAGAAACAATATATTTGTCCCTTTGCATCAATATCCAATGATCCGTCAGGGTTTACATAAAATCCAACACTTATATTATACTTTCCTTTTATTGTATTGCAGTCACGGTGGAACAGATACATTAACAGGCTCTTGTCGTATTCATGAATACGGCAAAATTCATATTTTATGCCATGACGTTCACCCGTTTGTATTACTTCTTTTGAGTACTCATGTATCATTTCTTCTCCATCAATACACCAGGTGATTTTTTGAATATGAGGCAGAAACAGTACAGGCATATTAAGATTCTGCAGTCTTTGTAGAATCTCTGGATACGCTTTCTCGGGGTCTTTAAAAGGTAGTTCAAAAAGAGTTTCGCCTGCATTGCGGAGTTCATGGTCGTTTTCTAATAATGTTGGAATAATATAGTTTTCTATCTTAAACCAAAAAGTATCGTCATATATAGATGGGGTATCTGTATATTGGAACACTGACTTAAAACCTACGCCGAATTTACCTATAGTTTGTTCTTCATCTTCTTTTGTAGAACAACCTACAGATGTGATAGAATTGATATCTCCTATCTCTCCAGTTTGTTCTCTGGCATCTGTTATAGAGAATTGGCGTTTACCATTGTGTTTGAAGACCAATTTATCTTTAAATAATAGAATTTTAACATCTGTAGCAGCTGTATCATCTGCATTTTGTATCAATTCATATATAAAATGAGCTGTTTCAGGATATTTTTCAACGATACCCTTCCAGACTTTTATGTTTGTACGTTTCGAATAGGTTTTCCAATCATCTTGTTTATCTTTTACAAGAATCTCAAAGAGCCTTTTTTGTTCAGAATTTAAGGTATGTGTATTCTCATTCATATTCCACACTATTATTGTTTTTAAGGATCATTATCTTTTTCTATTTAAGATTCTACAAATGTAGCAATTCTTTTGAAGGATGCAACTAAAAGAAAATAAAATTTAGTAGCTAATTACGTTGCCAATCCGTTGCCAAAATTATAAAAACAAAAATCCTAACTGCTCATTTCTAAGCAGTTAGGATTCTGTGTGGTGCGCCTGAAAGGACTCGAACCTTCACGTCCTAAAACACCAGATCCTAAGTCTGGCGCGTCTACCAATTCCGCCACAAGCGCGTTAGTGGCTGCAAAGATAGTGAAAAATGGCGAGACTGGCAAAATAATATTAGACTTTTATGATACGCGCCGACTGATGCGGATGCTCGTAACGGTCGGCGCGGATGTCTGTATCGTTCGGTGCGGATGAGAAAACTCCACACATTCTACTTCTTCAGTTCTTCGATGAATTGCTTCATCTCTGCCTCGTGTGCCTTTGCCTTCAGGAAGAGGTGCCACTGGTTGCGGGCGCGTGTGAGGTTGTGGTCGGCATATTGGCACTTCCAGTAGTGGTCGCCCGAGAGATAGTCCCAGAGGAAGCGCACGCACTGCATGTAGGGGAAGAGCTCGGCAGCATAGGGCAGGAGCGACACTTCGAGCGGTGTGAGGAAGCGCTGTGCCGATTCGAGGTAGCCGCATGTGAACGCCTCGAAGATGTCCATGCGGAAGTCAATCTTGTCGTACTCGGGCGAGTCTTCGGCGATGGTGTTTGCGGCTGTGCGCAGGAAGTCGCCGTAGTCGCTGACGAAGAGCGACGGCATCACGGTGTCGAGGTCTATCACGCAGAGCACTTTTCCCTGCTTGTCGAACATCATGTTGTTCACCTTAGTGTCGCAGTGGCACACGCGTTTCTGCAGCTTGCCCTCGGCGAGCAGTCGTTCGCCCAGACACATCTCGTCCATGTACGCCTCAATTTCTTCTACAAACTGCTTCACGCTCTCGGCGCGTCCCACGGGGTCTTCGGCGTACACCTTGCGCAGCTGGTCGCGTCGGAGGCACATGTTGTGGAAGTCGGGGATTGTTTCGCCAAGCTGGTCGGCGATGTCAGCCAGTCGAGCCTCGAAGTCGCCGAACGCCTTGCCTGCGTCGTACGACGAATCGGGTGTCACGGCGTCCATCGTCACTGCGTCGCTGATGAATATCGACACGCGCCAGTAGCTCTCGCCGTCGAAATGGCAGGTCTTTCCGTCGGTGGTGGGCACGAAGCGCAGCACGCGGCGGTCGATGTCGTCGGCTCCTTCTGCCTTCAGCTGCTCGCGTATGTGGTTGGTCACGGTCTCCACGTTGTGCTGCAGCAGGTCAACATCGGTGAAGATGTGGTGGTTGATGCGTTGCAGGACGTAGTCGGGGTGGTCGTTTTCTGCGGTCTGTATGCGGTATGTGTCGTTGATGAGTCCGTTGCCGAGCGGCTTGATGTCGCTGACGGTGCCTTCGATGAGGAATTTGCTGGTAATGTTGTTTAGATTGTTCATAGTTTTATTTTAATTTGATTTGTATTTAGAGGGTGCAGTTAGGGGGTGCACTTGTCTCAAGTGCACCAACAAAGCAAGATGTGCACCAACTAATTGGTATTTTACTCGGTTGGTGCAGTTGAGACAACTGCACCCCTAATTGGTATTTTACTTGGTTGGTGCACTTGAGACAAGTGCACCCCCTAATTTGCAAATTTACGGCTTTTTATTATAATAGGTGGGGTTATAGCGGTTTATTTCGCTTTTTTGGTGTAACTTTGTAAAAGTTAAAAACTATATTTGTAAAAACTTAAAACTAATCATAATGCAAGCAAAAAGACAACTCCTTGCGCTTCTTGCGCTCTGCGCCTTTGGCTCTGCCAACGGCTTTGCGCAGCAGAAGACGCCCTTGAAGTATTGGTTCGACCGCCCGACGACGATGCGCGGACAGGCTGTGTGGCTCGCTTCGAGCCCCGACCGCAAGCCTACTGAGCGTCAGCTGGTGCGTGCCGGCGACTTAGTGAACAACCCCGATCCCGAATGGGAGTCGCAGTCGCTGCCTATCGGCAATGGCAATATCGGCGGCAACGTGCTCGGTTCTGTTGAGGCTGAGCGCATCACGTTCAACGAGAAGACGCTCTGGCGCGGCGGTCCGAACACTGCGCGCGGTGCCTCATACTACTGGGATGTGAACAAGCAGTCGGCTCACGTGGTGGGCGAGATACGCGACGCCTTCACCAAAGGCGACTGGGCGAAAGCCGAACAGCTCACACGCAAGAACTTCAACAGCGTAGTGCCCTACGAGGCAGACGCCGAGGAGCCGTTCCGCTTCGGCAGTTTCACAACAGCCGGCGAGTTCTATATAGAAACCGGACTGAGTTCGGTGGGTATGACCGGCTATCGCCGTGAGCTCTCGCTCGACTCAGCCCTTGCTAAGGTGAGTTTCTGCAAGGACGGCGTGCAGTACGAGCGCGAGTATTTTGTGTCGCATCCTGCCAACGTGATGGCTGTGCGCTTCGCTGCGTCGCAGCGCGGCAAGCAGAACCTCGTGTTCTCTTACGCTCCCAACCCTGTTTCGACGGGCGAGATGAAGGCCGACGGCGCCGATGCGCTCTGCTGGCTGGCGCGTCTCGACAACAACGCCATGCAGTACGCCGTGCGCATCAAGGCTGTGGCTAAGGGCGGCGAGGTTTCTAACGCTGGCGGCAAGCTCACGGTGAAGGATGCCGACGAGGTGGTGTTCCTCATCACTGCCGACACCGACTACAAGCCCAACTACGACCCCGATTTCAACGACCCGAAGGCTTATGTGGGCGTCGACCCGGCAAAGACTACCGCCGACTGGCTCGCAAAGGCTGCGGCTAAGGACTACGCTTACCTGCTCAACGAGCATTACGCCGACTATTCGGAGCTCTTCAACCGCGTGCGTCTGAACATCAACAACGCTACGGTTGAGACCGCCGACCTGCCCGTGAACCGACGCCTTGAGGCTTACCGCCATGGCAAGCCCGACTACTATCTGGAGCAGCTCTACTATCAGTTCGGTCGCTACCTGCTCATCTCGTCGTCGCGTGCAGACAATATGCCGGCTAACCTGCAGGGCTTGTGGCACAACAACGTGGACGGACCGTGGCGCATCGACTATCATAATAATATCAACCTGCAGATGAACTACTGGCTGGCTTGCCCGACGGGACTTTCGGAGTGCGAGTTGCCGCTCTTCAACTTCATGCGCACGCTCGTTAAGCCGGGCCGCGTAACGGCTAAGTCGTACTTCGGCACACGTGGCTGGACAACATCCGTTTCTGGCAATATCTTCGGCTTCACATCGCCGCTTTCGAGCGAGGATATGTCGTGGAACTTCTCGCCGTTCGCCGGTCCGTGGCTCGCCACTCACCTCTGGAACTACTACGACTTCACCCGCGACCGTCACTTCCTCGCCGACAACTACGACATGCTGAAGGAGTCTGCCGACTTCGCTGCCGACTATCTCTGGCATCGCGCCGACGGCGTGTACACCGCTGCTCCGTCTACATCGCCCGAGCACGGACCGGTTGACGAGGGTGCAACGTTCGCTCACGCCGTGATACGCGAAGTGCTCTTGGATGCTATTGATGCGAGTCGCGTGCTGGGCAAGAGCGCAAAGGAACGCAGCCAGTGGGAGGACGCTCTGAAGCATCTCGCTCCGTATAAGATAGGTCGCTACGGACAGCTCATGGAGTGGTCTACCGACATCGACGACCCGAAGGACGAGCATCGCCACGTGAACCATCTCTTTGGTTTGCATCCGGGCCACACCGTGTCGCCCGTTACGACGCCCGAACTGGCTAAGGCTTCGCGCGTAGTGCTCGAGCATCGCGGCGACGGCGCTACAGGATGGTCGATGGGTTGGAAGCTCAACCAGTGGGCACGCCTTCACGACGGCAATCATGCCTACACGCTCTACGGCAACCTGCTGAAGAACGGCACGCTCGATAACCTTTGGGACACGCACGCTCCGTTCCAGATTGACGGCAACTTCGGCGGAACAGCCGGCGTTACGGAGATGCTCATGCAGAGCCACATGGGATTCGTGCATCTGCTGCCTGCATTGCCCGACGCTTGGAAAGAGGGTGCTGTGAGCGGTCTGCGCGCAAAGGGCAACTTCACCGTGTCTATCAGCTGGAAGAACGGCAAGCTCGTTGAGGCTACACTGCTCTCGGGTGCGGGTGCTCCATGCGAGGTGCGCTACGGCGACTCGGTGCTGAAGTTCAAAACGAAGCGAGGCGCACGCTATACGCTGAAGCTCAACGGCGACAAGCTCACTGTGAAGAATCTATAAATACAAAAAGAGGATATCGCAAATGCGGTATCCTCTTTTTTATTACCTATTATATCTATTGTCTACTCGTAAACCCAGTATCCCGCTGTCTGCTGCTGTGCTGCGCCGTCCTTTGAGGGAGCGGCTGCTGTAGACGTCTTGCGGAAGTAGCCGACGAGGGTTATGTCGAAGATGAGGGTGGAGTAGGCTGCGCCTGGCTTGTTAGACGAGCCGTATGCCAGCTGGTGCGGCATGTATACCTGCCATCTGTCGCCGATGTGCATGTTCTGCAGCGCTGTAGCGAAGCCTTTCACCACGCCGTTCACGGCGAACGTGCGCGGTTTCATCGTGCTGAGGTTGTATTCGCCCTGCCACGACTGGTCGAAGATGTAGCCTTTGGCGTAGCTTGTCGACGGCAGCAGTCGGCCGCTGTAGTGCACCTTCACCGAGTCGGTGTAGAGCGGACAGCCCGAACCCGTACCGGCGTTGAGCACGTTGGCGAGCACATAGTCGTAGCTGTGTGTAGCCAGCTTGTCGTCGAGGCTCCAAGAGCGCAACACCTTCCAGTCGGCAGCGCCGCCCGCCACCAGCTGCTTCACCTCGGCGTACTTCTTGTCGTAGTAAGCCTCGTTGGTCTTCTGCCAGTTGGGGAACTCTTCCACCTCGTTGTCGGTCTCTTTGCACGACGACAGGCTTGCTGCGAAGACTGTCGTCATGGCGAAGAGTATGAATAAATAGTATTTTCTCATTTATCGAGTGTGTTTTTTACTGCAACTTCTTGAGCAGGCTTGTGATGCTCACCTTGTCCTCGATGATGCTGAGGAGCTGGTCGATGCTCACGCGCTCCTGCTCCATAGTGTCGCGGAAGCGGAGTGTTACGGTGTTGTCCTTCAGCGTGTCGTAGTCGACTGTGACGCAGTAAGGTGTGCCTACGGCGTCCTGACGGCGGTAGCGCTTGCCGATGGTGTCCTTCTCGTCGTAAGTTGTGTTGAAGTGGAACTTCAGGTTGTTCACAATCTCGCGAGCCTTCTCGGGCAGTCCGTCCTTCTTAACGAGCGGCAGCACGGCGAGCTTTGTCGGAGCGAGTGCCGGCGGGAGCATGAGCACGACGCGTGTCTCGCCGTTCTCGAGCTTCTCCTCCTTGTAAGAGTGGCACATCACGCTGAGGAACATACGGTCTACGCCGATAGATGTCTCGATGACGTACGGAGTGTACGACTCCTTTGTCTGCGGGTCGAAGTACTTGATAGAGCGGCCCGAGAACTTCTCGTGCTGCGAGAGGTCGAAGTTGGTGCGGCTGTGTACGCCCTCCACCTCCTTGAAGCCGAACGGCATGTGGAACTCGATGTCGGTAGCGGCGTTGGCGTAGTGAGCCAGCTTCTCGTGGTCGTGGAAGCGGTAGTTCTCGGCGCCGAAGCCCAGAGCCTGGTGCCACTTCATGCGCAGCTCCTTCCACTTCTGGAAGTACTCGAGCTCGGTGCCCGGCTGTACGAAGAACTGCATCTCCATCTGCTCGAACTCGCGCATACGGAAGATGAACTGGCGTGCTACGATCTCGTTGCGGAACGCCTTACCGATCTGTGCGATGCCGAACGGAATCTTCATGCGGCCTGTCTTCTGCACGTTCAGATAGTTGACGAAGATGCCCTGCGCTGTCTCCGGACGGAGGTATACCTTGTTAGAACCGTCGGCTACTGAGCCCATCTCTGTAGAGAACATGAGGTTGAACTGACGCACGTCGGTCCAGTTCTTTGTGCCGCTGATCGGGTCTACGATTTCCTCGTCTACGATGATCTGCTTGAGCGCAGCGAGGTCAGGTCCCTGCATAGCCTCTGTGTAGCGTGCGTGGAGAGCGTCGCGCTTCTGCTGGTGCTCGATTACGCGTGCGTTGGTAGCGCGGAACTGAGCCTCGTCGAAGCTCTCGCCGAAGCGCTTGCGTGCCTTAGCAATCTCCTTCTCTATCTTCTCGTCGTACTTCGCAATCTGGTCCTCGATGAGAACGTCGGCACGGTAGCGCTTCTTAGAGTCGCGGTTGTCGATGAGTGGGTCGTTGAAAGCGTCTACGTGTCCGCTTGCCTTCCAGATAGTAGGGTGCATGAAGATGGCTGAGTCGATGCCCACGATGTTGTCGTGCAGCAGCACCATGCTCTTCCACCAGTATTGTTTGATGTTGTTCTTCAGCTCTACACCGTTCTGTCCGTAGTCGTACACTGCAGCCAGTCCGTCATAAATTTCGCTGCTCGGGAACACGAAACCATACTCCTTGCAGTGACTCACGATTTTCTTGAAAACGTCTTCTTGTGCCATTTTATATGTGTTTTATTGTTAATTTACTGATATGTAGTGCGCTGTGTGCGATAATAACAATGTGCAGGCAGCCACCTTTAAAGTGCAAAGTTACGCTTTTTTGATTGATTATGTAGCGTCTGAGGCGTTAAATGTTATGAAACAATAGGGTTGCGGCGTTCGGTTTGTTGTGTTGCGGCTGTCGTTAAGTCATCGGATAGCGGACGGAATCTGATTGGACGGCGTACGCAATCCGATTGGACGGCGAACGGAATCCGATTGGACGGCGTACGCAATCCGATTGGGCGGCGTACGCAATCCGACGATTGTCTCTAAGCTGTTTAGGGATTTTCCCACAAGCGTTTAGGGAAAATCCCTTTGACGTGCGCTGATAAAGTTCTAACTTTGCAAGCGAAAGGAAACCTCAAGGGGGTGCAGTTGTCTCAACTGCACCAACATAGCAGTAGTTGCACCAACAGAGCATTCTACTTGGTTGGTGCACTTGAGACAAGTGCACCCCCTAAAAAGCACCTCCTATAGAGCCCCTGAGAGGGCCCCCTTAAGATAATGTATAACTTTTAAAACAGAAATATTATGAAAAGGTTTTTCGCAACAATAGTAATGGTGCTCGGCTTCATGGTTACAGCCGGCGCAATGAGCTACAGTCAGGCGCGCGAACAGGCTCTGTTCCTCACCGACAAGATGGCTTACGAGCTGAACCTCACCGACGACCAGTATGAGGCGGCTTACGAGATAAACCTCGACTATCTGCTCAGCGTCAACTCGTACGACGAACTGTACGGCGACTACTGGCGCTGGCGCAACCTCGACTTCAGCTACGTGCTGCTCGACTGGCAGTATCGCATGTTCTGCGACGCGGCTTACTTCTACCGTCCGCTCTACTTCCACTCAGGCTGCTGGCACTTCGCCATCTACGCCCGCTATCCGCACCGCGACTACTTCTACTTCCATCGTCCGACGGTGTACGTGAGCTATCGCGGCGGCCACTCGTGGCGTCAGAACAACGGACGCTCGTGGTATAGCGGCAGAACGTTCGGCTCGCGCCGCGGCGACAACTACTTCGGTATGCGCGACGGATTCCAGCGTGGCGACTACGGACGCGGCAACCGCCAGTCGTTCGGCGTGCGCGGCAACCGTCAGGTGGAGCAGAAGAACAACAACTCGGGCTTCGGTTCGCGCCGCGACAACAATGCCATCCGTCGCAACATCAACGGCGTAGCTTCTGGCTCAAACCGCGATGTCAACGGATTCGGTTCTGGCTCACGCCGCGACAACAGCAGCTTCGGCTCAAGCCGCGGCTCGTCGGGCTTCGGCAGTCGCGAGAGCAGCACACGCACCACCGTGCGCCAGTCGGATAGCGGCAGCAGCTCTTCAAGCCGCAGCTTCGGCTCTGGTCGCAGCAACCGCAGCTTCGGCTCGCCCATGCAGTCGACACCGCGCTCTACGTTCAAGCCCGTAGACAGCTCGTCGAGAGGCAGCAGCATGTCGTTCGGATCTTCAAGGAGCAGCGGCTCATCGTTCGGTTCGTCAAGAAGCAGCAGTCCGTCGAGAATTTCGTCTTCGTTCGGTGGCGGCAGCTCGTCAAGAGGCTCCTCATCGTCAAGAGGCGGTGGCTTCGGCAGCCGCAGATAATAATAGTAGCGGAGGTCTCCGGCCTCCGCAGCATCCTAAAACAGACATACAATTTGTGTCCGACTTGGTGCTGCGGAGGCCGGAGACCTCCGCTACTTATGTTGCTCTTACTATTACTATTCCTAATTCCTAATTAATAATTACGAATTACGAATTACGAATTACCTCCAGTCTCACCACCTCCGCATTCGCCATGCGTGGCGTTTCGTTCATCGGCGTGCCGCTATGCACGCTTCTTATTGCCTTGTTCATTATTCCGTGTCCCACGGCAAGCACGGTCTTTCCATCATAATTCTCTCTCACGAACTGCAGGAATGATGCGGCACGCGCCCTGAGAGCGTCGAGCGACTCGATGTCATCGGTCCACACCGCATCCTTTAGGTCGGGGATATATCTGCCCGTGAAGCTGCCCCAGTCGCGCTCGCGCAGCAGCTTCGTCTGCACAATAGCGTCGGGCGCCACGCCGTGCGCAGCCGCCAGTATCACACACGTGTCGAAAGCGCGCTTAAGGTCGCTCGACACGAACACGTCGATAGGCGTGTCTTTCAGCTCGGCAGCGAGGGCGCGTGCCTGCTCGATGCCGTTCGGGGTCAGCTTGCCTTGAGTCTGCCCCTGCATAATCTGGCGCACATTGTCGACGGTCTCGCCGTGGCGCACAAGAAGAAGTGTTGTCATATCGTTGTTTTACTCTTTTACTCTTTTACTTTTAAAAGCACTTTCACCGCTTCGCCCACGGTAGGTACACCGCTCACCACCATATAGCGCTTGCCCCTCACTTCCCTGAGGTCGCAGCGGCGTGCGTTGGCAGCGATGTAGTTGAGAACCTTGCCAAATGTAGCACTCTTGTAGTAGGCAGAGTTGGGGTTGCTCACGAACTGCATCTGCATGCGGCCCTGCTTCAGAATAATCTTCTCGCAGCCGAGACTCTTGCCGTAGCGGCGCAGCGGCACCACCTGCAGCAGCTCTTCGCCCTCGTGAGGCATAGCGCCGAAGCGGTCGATGAGTCGCTGGCGGTAGGCGTCGAGCGCAGCGTCGTCGCTGATGTTGTCGAGTTCGCGGTAGAGCAGCATACGCTCCGCACTTCCCGGCACGTAAGTGTCGGGGAAGTACATCTCGAGGTCGCTCTCCACGGCGCAGTCTTCCACGAAGGCGTCGCCCGTGAGATGGTTGCCGGCAGCCATCTCCTCGGCATACATATCGGCGAACTCGTCGTTCTTCAGTTCGGTGACAGCCTGGTTGAGAATCTTCTGATAAGTCTCGTAGCCAAGATCCTCCATGAATCCGCTCTGCTCGGCGCCAAGCAGGTTGCCCGCACCGCGGATGTCGAGGTCTTGCATGGCGAGATTGAAGCCGCTGCCCAGTTCGGAGAAGTTCTCCAAAGCCTCAAGGCGGCGTCGGGCCTCGGGCGTGAGCACCGACTTAGGCGGTGCGAGCAGGTAGCAGAACGCCTTGCGATTGGAACGTCCCACGCGACCGCGCATCTGGTGAAGGTCGGAGAGTCCGAAGCGGTGGGCGTCGTTGATGATGATGGTGTTGGCGTTGCTTATGTCGATGCCGTTCTCGACGATGGTCGTAGAGAGCAGCACATCGTAGTCGTAGTTCATGAAGCCGATGAGAATCTTCTCAAGCTCCTCGGGCGACATCTGTCCGTGTCCGATAGCCACACGCGCGTCGGGCACGTATTTCTTTATGAGCGCAGCAATCTCGGGCAGGTTGTTGATGCGGTCGTTCACGAAGAACACCTGTCCGTTGCGCGACATCTCGAAGTTGATGGCGTCGGCTATTATCTCATGTCCGTACACGCCCAGTTCGGTCTGCACGGGGTAGCGGTTGGGCGGCGGCGTGCGCATGATGCTCATGTCGCGAGCGCCCATCAGCGAGAACTGCAGCGTGCGCGGTATAGGCGTAGCCGACATCGTGAGCGTGTCGACATTGGTCTTCAGCTTGCGCAGCTTCTCCTTTGTAGACACGCCGAACTTCTGCTCTTCGTCGATGATGAGCAGTCCGAGGTCGTGCCACTCCACAGTCTTTCCTATCAGCTTGTGCGTACCCACGAGTATGTCTATCTTGCCCGCCTTAAGGTCGGCAAGCACCTCGCGTGTCTGCTTCGCCGTGCGGGCACGCGAGAGATAGTCGACACGCACCGGCATGTTCTTCAGACGGTCTGAGAAAGTCTTGTAGTGCTGGAAGGCGAGCACCGTTGTAGGCACAAGCACCGCCACCTGCTTCGAGTCGCATGCCGCCTTGAACGCCGCACGTATCGCCACTTCGGTCTTGCCGAACCCCACGTCGCCACACACAAGGCGGTCCATCGGTCGGGCAGACTCCATGTCGGCTTTCACGTCGTGCGTGGCGCGCTGCTGGTCGGGCGTGTCCTCGTAGAGGAACGACGCCTCAAGCTCGTTCTGCAGGTACGAGTCGGCTGAATAGGCGAAGCCTTTCTCGTGGCGCCGCTTGGCGTATAGCTTGATGAGGTCGCGCGCAATGTCCTTGATGCGTTTCTTCGTGCGCTCCTTCAGCTTCTCCCATGCGCCGGTGCCGAGCGTGCTGAGTCGAGGCGGTTCGCCAGTGTCGCTGCGACGATACTTCGATATCTTGTAGAGCGAGTGGATAGACACATCGACGATGTCGCCGCGCTGATAGTAGAGGCGTATCATCTCCTGATAGGAGTCGCCCACAGGCACACGCACCAAACCGCCGAACTTGCCGATGCCGAAGTCGACGTGCACGATGAAGTCGCCGGGTTCCATCTCCTGCAACTCCTTCATCGTGAGCGCCATCTTGCCCGTGCGGGCAGCGTCCGACTTAAGGTTGTACTTGTGGAAGCGGTCGAATATCTGATGGTCGGTGAAGAAGCACAGACGCAGATCGTTGTCGGCGAAACCTTCGTGCAGAGTGCGGTTGACGGGGGTGAAGGGGAGATTCGAGTTTTGAGTTTTGAATTTTGAGTTTTGAGTTTTTCTGCGCATCTGCTGCAACTCCTCACTGTCGAAAATATCGCGCAGGCGCTGCGTCTGCTTCTCCGAGTCGGCGAGGATGTAGAGCCGGTAGCCCTGCAAGAGATAGTCGTCGAGCGTCTGAGTGAGCAGACTGAAGTTCTTGTGGAAAAGCGGCTGCGGCGAGATGTGAAACTCGATAGACACCTGCGGCGTGCCCGAAGGCTGTGCGCCGAACTCGACGAGGCGGAAGCGGCATATCTCCTCGCGGAATTTATACGGCGACACGAGGTTGTTCTCCTTGCGCATGTCGCGCATTATCTGCTCCTGCTCTACCTCCGTAGCTCCCTCCAAGCGCTCGGTCATGGCCTGCTGCGAGAAGCCGTCGTTGTATATCTTCTCGATGGTAGAACAAAGGTAGAGACGGTCTTTCATCACGAGCAGAGCGTCTTCGGGCAGAAGCGCCGTAAACGGTTGCTTTTCTTCTGTGAGCTGCGCCAGTTCGGGCACGATGCGCACCTGCTGCTTTGCGTCCTTCGAGAGCTGGTCTGCCACCTCGAACGTGCGTATGGTGTCTACCTCGTCGCCGAAGAAGTCGATGCGGAACGGCAGCTCTGACGAGTAAGAGTAGACGTCGATGATGCTTCCGCGCATGGCGAACTGCCCCGGCTCGTAGACATAGTCGACCTCCTTAAAGCCGAACTCGCGCATCTTGCGTCCAAGGTCGGCAAAGTCGACGATGTCGCCCACGGCAATGTTGATGGTGCGCTCGTCGAGGCGGCGCTTCGACACCACAAGTTCGCTGAGCGCCTCGGGACAGGTGACGACATACAAGGCGTCGCCGGCTGTCTGTGCAGAGAGCCGGCTCAGCGTCTCGGTGCGCAATATCTCGTTGGCGGCGTCGCGCTGTCCGTACTTCACCGCACGACGATACGACGACGGGAAGAACAGCACGTTCTCGGTGCCGAGTATCTGCGTGAGGTCGTGGTAGAAGTAGCCTGCCTCCTCGTTGTCTTGCAGAACGAAAACGGCAGTAAGAGTGTTGAATGTTGAATGTTGAATGTTGAGTTTTTGCGACGGAGCGTCGCAATTTTGAGTTTTGAGCTTTGCGTTTTTCTTCCCGTTGACTCGTTCGGCTACGGCTGAGAAAAACACAGGAGCCGATGAGGCAAGTAGTCCACTAAGGAATACATGCCTCACCGACTCGTCGCTGATTGCTTTCAAAAAAGCCCCGCACTGAGGCAGGGCTGTATATACATTACTGATTTCTCTTATTTCCATAGGAATAGGGTGGGGTGGTTTAGTGTTTCGCCTCAGGATACTTTCTGAACCAGCCGTCCCATCTGAGTCGCATCACGCCGAAGAACGCTTCGCCGAAGATGCCGCCGCTCATCTTGCTCACGCCCTCGCGACGGTTGACGAAGATTACCGGCACCTCCTTTATCTTGTAGCCCATCTTGTAGGCAGTGAACTTCATCTCTATCTGGAAGGCGTATCCCTTGAAACGAATCTTGTCGAGGTCGATAGAAGAGAGCACGCAGCGGCGGTAGCACTTGAAGCCGGCTGTGGTGTCGTGCACCTTAAAGCCCGTAACCATACGCACGTACTTCGAAGCGAAGTAGCTCATAAGCACGCGACCGATAGGCCAGTTGACAACGTTCACGCCGCTCACGTAGCGCGAACCGATAGCTACGTCGTAGCCCTCGTCGTGGCAGGCGCTATAGAGGCGTGGCAGGTCGTTGGGGTCGTGAGAGAAGTCGGCGTCCATCTCGAAGATGTAGTCGTAGCCGTGCTCAAGCGCCCACTTGAAGCCTGTGATGTAGGCTGTGCCGAGGCCCAGCTTGCCGCTGCGCTCGAGGATGAAGAGGCGGTCGGCGAACTCGTCGCTGATGAGGCGCTTCACGATGGCTGCGGTGCCGTCGGGACTGCCGTCGTCGATTACAAGAATGTGGAAACACTTCTCAAGTGCGAACACCGCGCGTATTATCTTCTCGATGTTCTCCTTCTCGTTATATGTCGGTATGATTACGATACTGTCGCTTTTGTTCATAGTCTTGCTGTTGAAAAGGTTTTACATTGTCAACTCGTAACTCGTCTACTTGTAACTCGTCTACTTGTAACTCGTTTACTTGTCAACTGGTCAACTAAAATGCAAATGTACGAAATGTATTCGACACAAGTGCGCTTGTTGCGTTAAAAAACGTGTTTTTATGCGTGTTACTGGTCGGGATTCTCTACAAAACCCTGATATTTCTCCTCAAGTCCGCTCATCACCACCTTGTAGCTCTCCTCTTCAAGATACTTGATGTTGTCTGCACCCTTGCCAATAGGCTGTATCGGCTTGTGGATAGTGAGGCGCAGCGGATGCCATATCACCCACTTCATGTCGCGTGTACGAGGCATGATGTCGAACGATCCGTTGATGGTGAGCGGCACTACGGGCAGTTCGATGTCGTCGGCGAGCATGAATGCACCACGTTTGAATACGCCCATGTGTCCGGTGAACGTGCGCGCTCCCTCGGGGAATACAACGAGCGACATGCCGCCCTGCAGCGTCTGTCGTGCGCTGTCGTATGTGGCGCGTATCTTGCTTGCGCCGCGCTTGTCGACGAAGATGTGGTGAGCAGCCTCGCACGCCTTGCCTACGAACGGCATCTGGCGTAGCTGGCGCTTCATCATCCACTTGAAGTTGCGGCACAGGAAGCCGTAGATGAGGAAGATGTCGAACGCTCCCTGATGGTTGGCTACGAACACGTACGACTGTCCTTTCACAAGATTCTCGCGTCCTTCAACCTTCACCGGCAGCATGAGTATGCGTATGATGAACTGCGCCCACCACTTGCCAGGATAGTAGCCCCAGAAGTGGCCGTTGCCCAATGAGCAACCTATTATCACCATCAGACATGTTATGACGGTGTAGATAGCTATCAAGGGGAGAGCTATCAGGAGTTGGTATGTACGATACAGATATTTCATAACTTGTTTTTTATTTTTATTTTATTTTATAAGCCGAACTAAGCCTTCTTGGGCCTCTCTAAGCCTTTTTATTAAGTCTCTCTAAGCCTTTTTATTAAGCCTTTCTAAGCCTTTTTATTAAGCCTTTCTAAGCCTTCTTGGGTCTTCCTAAGCCCTCCCCGATGGGGAGGGTTGGGAGGGGCTTTATTTTACTTTTAACGTTATTTCCACAATCTCCGGCTTCATGTGGAAGCGGAACGGTATGAAGGCGCCAACGCCTGTAGACACATACAGATAGCGGTTGCCCTCTTTGTAGAGTCCGGCATCTTCTGTGTTCACGACGCTTGTCGGTCGCCAGCCGAACAACGAGAGCTGTCCGCCGTGCGTGTGTCCGCTCAGCGTAAGTTGCGCGTTGCACTGCGGCAGAATGTGGCGGCGCCAAGCCGACGGGTCGTGCTGCATCATTATCACGAACGACTCGGGCGATATGCCGTGCAGCGCCTTGCGGTAGTCGGCCTTCGCCGGGAACGGCGGGCGTCCGTCGTTCTCAGTTCCTGCTATCACTATAGAGTCGGCTCCGCGGCGCAGTATGCGGCGTTCGTTGAGCAGCAAGTCCCAGTTCATCGAACCTTCCAGCGAGCGCGTCAGGCGTTCCATTTCACTTCTCTGCTCTGCGGTGGCAGTCTTCACGTAGTCGGCGTAGTCGTGGTTGCCGAGAACCGAGAAGATGCCGTCGACAGGATGCAGATGTATCAGCGTGGCCGTGAAGCTCACAGCCTCCTGCGGACGCATGTTGAGCAAGTCGCCCGTGAAGAGCAGCGCGTCGGGATGCAGTTCGTTCACCTGCGCCACTATGCGCCGTGCGAACTCCTGCTTCATCGAGCCGAGGTGCATGTCCGAAAGCTGCACTATGCGGTAGCCGTCGAAGGCTTGCGGCAGGTTGTCGAACTCGAGTGTGACGCGCTTCACGTGCAGCTGGTCGGGTCCTACCATCGTTCCCATGAACAATACGTATAACCATCCGAGCACAAGCACCAATCCTGTGTGGTTGCCCCAGTTCTTGCGCTGCTTCAGCAGTCGCTTCATAGCCATGCCTGCAAGCGAAGCCAGAGTGAAAATCACCTTCGGCATGATGAGCAGACCTATCATGAACAGATACACGTTGAAGAACGTGAGGTTATTCGGTGCGAAGTTGCGCATCATAGAGTAGGCTGCTGTGCATGCAAGCATAGCGGCTCCCGGCACCCACCACAACAGGCGCATCCACAGCGTTATGTCTCTGCGTTGGCGCAGATAGCGCATGTAGATGTACAGGTCGGGCAGCAGCGTGAGCAGCAGTATGAGTATTGATATTCTTGCTATCATTGTCTTAAACTTTACTTTCGATTGCTTCGTTACTATTGAACCCGCAACCGATTCTATTGAATTTATAACAGTTCGGACCGAACCGTTGTCCTACATTCTACTTCAAGAATCGGCGAATCAGTTCAACCGGCAGTCCGCGTCGTCGGGCATAATCGCGCAGCTGGTCTTCGCCAATGCGTCCAAGCTCGAAGTAGTGCGCCTTCGGGTGTGCGAACATCAGTCCCGAAACCGACGCATGAGGCTTCATGGCGCCACTCTCTGTGAGACGGATACCAATCTGCTTGAGGTCGATAAGCCGGTCGATGATGAAGTTGACGCTTGTGTCGGGCATCGACGGATAGCCCACAGCCGGACGAATGCCTTGGAAGTCCTCGCGCAAGAGTTCGGCTACCGACAGCTTCTCGTCGGGCGCATATCCCCAAATCGACCGTCTCACCTCCATGTGAAACACCTCAGCCGTGGCTTCAGCGAGTCGGTCGGCGAGTGTCTGCGCCAGCATACGCTGGTAGTCGTCGGCAAGAAAGTCGTGCTCCAACGCCAAGTCGACCGTTGTGGCGAACACTCCGATGTGGTCTTTCACGCCCGAAGACAGCGGACGTATGAAGTCGGCGAGCGAAAGATTCGGTTCGCCCTCCCGAGTAGGATGCTGTTGGCGCAGCATAGGCATGCGCACATCGCCGATAAGGATATCGTCGCCGTCGCTGTTGGCGTCGAACAACCCGAAAGCAGCGTGCGTTCTGTAGCGCTTCTCCAAGCGGTCGAGCATCTGTTCTGCCTCCGTCCGCATCTTGTCCTTCGCCTCCTGCGGCTTGCCCGACAGTCCCCAGGCGAAGAAGAAGTATATCCAGTTGATGTACGGGCGCAGCGTAGAGATGTTGTAGTCGGTGTATTTCAACATCGTTAGTTACCTGAATTGTTTTTCTATTTGTATAAACCCTGCTTGAGCCTACTCTCTGAAGCGCACAGCCTCACCGCGACTCGCCGAGTCGAATGCCCAATTATTATATATAATGTGTCCGTTGCACATAGTAGTGCGCACCTGCCACTGGTAGGTGTGGCCCTCCATCGGGCTCCATCCGCACTTGCTCTGTATAGTCTCCTTAGTAACGGTCCACGGAGCGTCTGGTCTTACAATCACGAGGTCTGCCTTGTAGCCCTTACGCACAAAGCCTCGCTTCGATACCTCGAAGAGCTTTGCGGGGTTGTGCGCCATTAGCTCCACGAGACGCTCCATGCTGAGTACGCCTTCGTCCACAAGTTCGAGCATCGTAACGAGCGAGAACTGCACCATAGGCATACCCGAAGCGGCGCGTGCGCAGCCGCCCTCCTTGTCCTTAAGCAGATGTGGCGCATGATCGGTGCCGATGGTCGTTATGCGTCCGTCGGTGAGAGCGTGGCGTAGAGCGTCGCGGTCGGTCGCAGTCTTGATAGCAGGATTGCACTTGATGCGAGTTCCGAGACGCGCATAGTCGTCCTGTGTGAACACGAGGTGGGCTATCACAGCTTCAGCCGTGATGCGTGGCGAAGTGCCGAACAGCTGTAGCTCGCGCTCCGTGGTGAGATGTGCCACATGCAGACGGGCGCCGGTTTCTTCTGCCAGGGCTACGGCGCGCTTTGTCGATTCGTAGCAGGCTTCCTCCGAGCGAATCTCCGGATGATGCTCTACGGCAGGGTCGTCGCCGTACAGCTCCTGCGCGCGCTTCATGTTGCGGTTGATGATGTCGGTGTCCTCGCAGTGAGCCATGATAGGCAGTTTCGCCTTCTCGAACAGCTCGTGCAGCACATCCTGACGGTCTACGAGCATATTGCCCGTAGACGAACCCATGAACAGCTTTATGCCGGGCACGAGGTGCGGATCGATGGCAGTCACGCAGTCGATGTTGTCGTTGGTGGCTCCGATGAAGAAGCCGTAGTTGACGTGCGACTTGTTTCGGGCGTCGTTCATCTTTGCGTTGAGCGCTTCGAGTGTCGTGGTCTGCGGCTTCGTGTTCGGCATGTCGAAGTAGGTTGTCACTCCGCCGTAAGCCGCAGCGCGGCTCTCTGTCTCCATGTCCGCCTTCTCTGTAAGACCGGGGTCGCGGAAGTGGACGTGGCAGTCGATAACTCCAGGCATAACAAAACACCCCGTGGCATCCACGATATTGTCGTAGTCGCCACGAGGTGTTTCTGTACCTTCTATAATGTCTGTAATGGTGTCGCCGTCGACAACGATGGATGCTACGCGAGTAGCTCCCTCGTTGACCAGCTTACCACCAAATACTAATGTCTTCATATTTCTTGGATGATAGTTATTTATCGTGTTTAGCGCTGTTACTCGGCAGCAGCAGGCTGCGCCAGTTGGTTAGGCGTCGGTCCGTCGGGCATCGGCTGTGCGGGCGCTGCGCCGGCAGGCGCTGTGTTCATGTCCTTCATGCCGTTCATGATAGCCTGGTTCTCCAGCGCCTTCTGATAGAAGTCCTTCACGTACGGGTCGTTCTTGAACTTGTCTGTAGCCTTGCTCATGATGTCCTCTATCCACGGTGTGAGTTCGGGGTAGCGGTAGCCGATAGTCATCATGAAGAACACGCCCGGTCCGAGCACGTTGTCGAAGTTGTCGGTGACGAACGTTGTGACGAGCTTGTCCTCTTCGGCGGTGAGTCGCATCGCCTCGTCGTTGAGTTTGCGTGTCACGGCGTCCATGTCGCTTCCGTCCATGATGGCGCGGTCGTGCGTGTGCAGCAGTTCTGCCTCCTGGTTCTTCAGTTGGTTGTACTTATTGAAGAACTTGAACAGCTCGTCGTTGAGCGGAGTGCCGCTAACGATCTGCTGAGTGTTGTCGAGCTTGATGGTGATGTCGCCACTTTCTATCACGAGCGGCAGTATGCTCTCGTCGTCCATGAAGATATTGGCGAGACGCACCGTGTCGAACGTTCCGCAGAACTGGAACTGGCCGTGTACCACGTCGCACGAGTCGATCTTCTTGAAGTCGTTGTTGCTAAGCACCTTCAGGTAGAGCATGCGTCCGTCGAGCGTAGACACGTTCGACGATCCCTGAATGTTGTACGAGCTGGAGCACGATGCCAGTGTTATTATACCGAGTAAAGCGTAGAGTAGCTTCTTCATCATCTTTGGTTTTAAAAAAAATGTTGGTTTCTTGTTGTCTTCTTTTATTCTTTGTCTGTAGCGGAAGCCTCTTCCTGCTTCTCTTCGGCGTCTTCCTTCGCTTCCTCCTTCTTCAGCTCCGACGCGATGCGGTGCATAGAGTACATCTCGAGGATGGCGGCTGCGAGCAGCAGCATCACCCACTTGTTGTAAATGAGGTTGAAATATGTCACGGGGTCGGAGAACGAGTCTCTGAGCCACATGTTTGCGCTGTCTACCATGAGCAGACCTGCCAGCACGAAGAAGATGTCGGCGAAGGTCATTATCTTCTTCAGTCGCTTGATGGTGGGGTTCTGTCCTTCGTACGCCTGGTTCACCTGCATTGCTGCGAATAGCAGTGCGCCCAGCAGGTACATCCAGCAGACAATCTGCTGTGCGAACATGAACACGAAGCATCCTGCTCCGATGACCATCAGTATGCCTCCCGTGAGGAAGAGCGCGCTTTGTAGTGTATTTAGTTGTTTCATTATTGTTCTTCTTTAGCTTGTTCGGGCTTGGGGTCGTCGCTGAGCACATAGATATCCTCGTCGTCGGCTTTCATGAAGTAGCGTTCGCGAGCAATCTTCTGGAACTCCTGCGTACCTTTTCGCATATCCTTAAGCTTTTTCAGGTCGCTTTCGTTCTGCGCGTTGTACTTGTCTATCTCCTCCTCCAGGTCGTTTATCTGCATTTCGAGCTGGAAGCGGTGAAGAAAGCTGTTTTCGTCGACGAAACCTACGGTAAGAATACCGATGATTATTGTGATGGCATATTTATAGTGGCTTATTAGAGCCAGAATGAGTTTCAAACGCCCCATTTGTCCTTTATTATATATAATGTATTACTGGTAAAGACACGTCAGTCGCTGCAGACTGGTCTTTATTACATGCAAACTTACTACAAATTTTTCATATTTCGACTGCTGCGCCCATTTTTTAGGGTTTATTATATAAACGGATTGTTTGGATATGCAAAAAATAGTTAACTTTGCATCGGTTCAAAATTCAGGAATAACAACATTAATAGAAAATAACATGAAGAAATTCATTGGAGTAGCCTTGGCTGCAGCGTGTGCTTGTCCTTCGCAAGCCGCTGGCGAGCAGACCAAGCTCGACACTACCCGTGTGAACAACCTCAACGAGGTGGTAGTGAAGGCCGTGAGAGCCCCGAAGAGTTCACCATTTGCAGTAGAGAACATCAAGAAGACCGAGCTCGAGCGCTTTGCCTCTTCAGGCAAGGAGCTGCCTTGGCTCTTCGCCCGCACACCGGGTGTGCTCGCATGGAGCGAGAACGGCGTGGGCACCGGCACCGTCTATATGCGTATGCGTGGCGCTGCCGACAGCCGCATCAACGTCACGGTAGACGGTGTGCCTCTCAACTCGCCCGAAGACCAGTGCGTGTTCTGGGCTAACATGAACAGCTACGCAGCTCTTATGGGCAGCGCGCAGATACAGCGTGGCGTGGGTGCGTCTACCAACGGCGACGGAGCCTTCGGCGGTTCGGTGTCGCTCGCTACAGCCGCTCCATCGCTTAAGCCTACCGTAGAGGTGACGGGTTCTTACGGCTCGTTCAACACCTACCGCGTTGGAGGCAACTTCTCTACAGGTCTGCTTGCCGACCACTTCATCATCGACGGCGCTTATCACGAGACCAACACCGATGGATACATCCACGGCACAGGCGGACGCTCTGGCTCTTACTACGGCGGACTGACTTGGCTCGGCGACCGCTTCAAGCTGTCGTATAAGAACATCGGCAACTTCGAGCACACGGGTCAGGCGTGGAACGGCGTTGCGGCGTGCAACTACGACGGCGATACCGACCTCAAGGCGTGGGGCATCAACAGCTATAAGGATATGTGGAAGCACGGACTGGGCAAGTTCAACTCGCTCTACGAGGAACTTGTAATACCGATGGACGACAACTGGGCTGCCGATCCTACAAAGCCGCTCACTACAGAACGCTACAAGATGCGCGACGGATCGTACTGGAAGCAGACTACCGACAACTTCGAGCAGAGCCACAACATCCTCAACTTCACATGGCAGCCTGCCGACATGCGCTGGAGCCACTCCGTAACGGCTCACTACACATACGGCTACGGCTACTACACCGAGTTCAAGAAAGACACAAAGCTGGCTTCTAAGTTCGGCATCAACGAGATGTACGAGAAGAATGGCGAGCTGAAGCCCGTAAAGTCGGACGCTATACGCAAGAAGGGCCTTACGCAGAACAACTACGGCGCTCTCTACAACGTCAACTACAAGGACGCTTTGTGGGACGTAATGGGCGGCTTCAGCATGCAGCTCTTCCGTTGCAACCACTGGGGCAAGGTGACGTACATCGCTGACGAGGCTCTTGAGAAGAAATACTTCACCGACGGCAGATACAAGTACTACGACTCGGACGCCAACAAGAACGACTGGAGCTGGTTCTTCAAGGCTAACCGCAAGTTCGGCAACGGCTGGAACTGGTTCCTCGACATGCAGATGCGCTACGTCAACTATAACACCGACGGACTCAACGACCACTTCGAGCAGGGCGCCGACGGCAACTACAAGAACCAGAGCATCGACATCAACGAGAACTACTTCTTCGTGAACCCGAAGGCTGGCATCAGCTACGACGCCAACGGACACAAGGCTTACGCTTCTATCGCTTACGCCAACCGCGAGCCCGAGCGCAACAACTTCACCGACAACATCGGCTACGGCAATCCGTCGCCGGAGCGTCTGCTCGACTTGGAGTGGGGCTATCAGTATCAGGGCGAGAACTGGTTCGCAGGTGTCAACTTCTACTACATGAAGTACGTCAACCAGTTCGTAATGACCGGCGAGAAGAGCGACATCGGCGAGTCATTGACACGCAACATCAAGGACTCTTACCGTCTCGGTGCTGAGGTGTCTGTAGGCTGGAACCCGCTGTCTTGGCTCTCTCTTGAGGGCAACGCCGCTCTGAGCCGCAACCGTCTGAAGAACTTCAAGGAGTGTGTGGAAAGCTGGGACGGTCCTGCTGTATGGAACACATACAAGAGCTCTACCATAGCATTCTCGCCGTCGGCTATCCTCAACGGCTTCGTTGACGTTCACTTCGCTGGCTTCCGCGCTACATGGCATACCAACTTCGTCAGCAAGCAGTATCTCGACAATACCGAGAGCTCTGAGCGCTCGCTGCCGTGCTACTCGCAGACCAACGTCAACGCTTCGTACACGTTCAACTTCGCTAAGCGTGTGCTCGGCTTGAAGCAGATGGTGCTCGGTGCCGACTTCAACAATATCTTCGACCGCCACTACGCTGCGTCTGGCTACGTCTACTACGACTGGTATAACAACAACAAGCGCAACTCTACCGTGGCTTACATCCCGATGGCTGGCTTCAACTGCCTCGGAACCGTAACGCTGAAGTTCTAAAAAAAGCCCCTCCCCATCCCTCCCCGTCGGGGAGGGGGCGCAGGGCAGAGTTATATATGCTTTGTTTCTTTTTTAAAAAGGTAGCATGGCTAAGCATACATTCTTATAATTTAATAATTCAATCCTCTCTCTCCTCCCCGATGGGGAGGTCGGGAGGGGCTGTTTTTTTTAATTGTTATGACTGAATTTCTCTCCACTCATTGGCTCGACATTGTAACGACAATACTCGGGCTAATCTATCTCGTCCTCGAATATCGTGCGAGCATAGCGCTTTGGGTAGTGGGCATCGTGATGCCTGCTATGGATATCTATCTCTACTGGAGCCACGGACTCTACGGCGACGCTGGCATGGCTGTCTACTACACGCTGGCTGCGATATACGGCTACGCCGTGTGGAAGTTCGGAGCGAAATGGAAGCGGATGCTGAAGCGTAAGGCTTCGGGGGTAGCAGGCTCAGATAAAGCTCTTGACACCGATGGCTCAGATAAAGCAGTAGATGTTGCAGGCTCAGATAAAGCAGTGGATGCTGCAGGTTCAGATAAAGCAGTAGATGCTGCAGGCTCAGATAAAGCAGTAGATGCTGCAGGCGGTTCTTCCGAAGAGCTTCCGATAAAGTTCTTCCCGCGCCGCTTTATCCTGCGCACGCTCGGCTTCTTCCTCCTCGCATGGGCTGCTACCTATTACGTTCTCGTGGCTTACACCAACAGCACCGTGCCCTTACTCGACGCGTTCACCAACGCTCTTAGCTTTGTCGGCTTGTGGGCTTTGGCGCGCAAGTACGTAGAGCAGTGGCTGTTCTGGATAGCCGTAGACGTGGTCTGCTGCTATCTGTATGTGGTGAAAGGCATACCGTTCAAGGCAGGGCTGTACGGCCTGTATGTCGTGATAGCGGTCATGGGATACATAAAGTGGAAGGGCCTTGCGAAAAAGGCATAACTCATCTGGATGCTCTAGGGAAACCTAGGGCATCCTTTTTTGTTTTAGGGGGCTGGGCTGGCTAGGGGGCTGGGTTGGCTAGTGGGGTCTAGGTTGGTTAGGGGGTCTGGGTTGGCTAGGGTTCTAGAAAGCCTAGAGCTCCTAGCTCCCCTAGCTTTCAAAGCCTTTGAGCTTTTCCTTCAGCCCTTTTATCTCTGCCTCCTGCCTATAATACGCCTTCAGCGCTCTTTGCTTTATATCCTCGAAGGCATCCTTCCATTTCGCAGCCTCTGCCTGCGCTTCGGCAAGAGCCTGCTTCAGGCGTGGCAGCTCCTCCTCCAGCTGCTTCAGGCGTGCGTCCTGCTGCTGTCTGTAGGCGGTGCGGGCGCGGTGCATGCGCTCCTTGATGCCACCTTCGGTGATGAACTCCTGCTCAAGCTTCTTCAGAAACGACATCATCATCTTGTCGATGAAATGGCAGAGCGTGATGGCGTAGTTGCACATCTGTTCGTCGCTCCACTGCAGGAAGAACGGAGCGTAGTCGGGCAGGCGGTTGTGGTGGCGGCAGTAGTCGAGCATATCGGTGTAGCGCTGGTCGCCGGCAACGTAGAACTGCAGGTGGCGCGACTTGATATAGTCCTCGAAGTCTTCACGCAACTCCTTCAGCGAGGCGCGTGCCACGTTGAGCAGCTTCAGCTGCATCTCCGTCGATGCCACACCGTCAGCCAAACCCTCGACGATGTTCTGCTTGCAGGAGCGTGCCGCCTGAATCACCTGGTCGCGCGTTCGGTCTTTGTATAAATGAATGAAGCGGTCGCAGAAAGCGAACGCCAGCTGATACACCACATCCGACTTCTGGTAGAAGTAGAGCGTGTCCCAGTTGCGCTGCTGATTCAGTACGTGTAGAGTGTTCGGGTCTTCAGCCATAGCGGGTTTGTCTTTGTTGGCAGAATCGTTATCTTCAGCCATAGCGGGTTAATAGTTTGATTGTCTGTCGCAAATTTAAAGAAAAATGTAAAGAGGCACAAGCGTATCCATAACAAATTCACATTTATTTCGTACTTTTGTCCGTCGAAAGTACGTATTTTTTATAAGTGATTGAGAATGAGATAAGTTTTTATCTCATA
>ENA-ORTY01000572-ORTY01000572.1-human-gut-metagenome-genome-assembly--contig:-NODE-572-length-47911-cov-4.856883_pt1 | contig 47911 bp, 48 predicted proteins | sample MGYA00241917_ERZ509198 | MGnify/ENA primary metagenome ERZ509198 (study PRJEB26280, sample SAMEA2338857) | human gut metagenome | biome: human gut; feature: human-associated habitat; material: faeces...
AGCCCGGCGAGAAGAAACCCATCCTGGGCACTCCCGAGGATTGCGCAAACCTGATCACCTTCCTGGCTGACGATGTGGCCGCACGCTACATCTCCGGCGCAGAAGTGAAGATCGATGCCGGCTGGTTGAATATGTAATTAGAGTCGGGACATCCCGAAGATTATAGGAAGAAAGGAAGATTACAGGAATGTCTAAGTACTATACCGATTACTATGGAACTCATATGAAGTTCGACGAGTACCCCAAGTTTGGTATTTTGTCCAGTCTGAAGGTCATTACCACCGGTGTGAACATTGCCGGTCCTTTTGCAGGCGCTATTATGGCTGAGATGGGCGCCCAGGTCATTCAGATCGAGCATCCCAAAATGCCCTGCTCCACCCGCGGCAACTACGGTTACGCACAGGAGCACAGAAACGGCTTTGCAGTGGCAATGGATACCCACAGCAAACGCGGCCAGGAAGTGTTCAAGAAACTGCTGGCATGGGCTGACATTTGGATTGAGTCCGGCCGTCCCGGTGCGTATGCAAAGATGGGTCTGACCGATGAGTTCATCTGGGAGAACCTGAACCCGAAACTGTCCATCGTCCATGTTTCCGGTTATGGTCAGTATGGCCCCGATAAGGACAAAGCAGCTTACGACGTTTCCGGTCAGGCAATGGGCGGCTATATGTATCTGAACGGTACCAGCCCCACGGCACCTCCGCTGAAAGTCAACCCCTATCTGTCCGACTATGCAACGGCTCTGAACGCAGCCATCCTGGGTCTGTCCCTGGTGGTGCATGCCAGAGATACCGGCGAGGGCGACAGCGCCGACTTGTCCCAGTATGAGACCATGTTCCGTCTGTTGGGCAGCTATCCTGCCGACTGGTTCAACCGCGGCTATCCCGGCCCCGGCGAGCCTGTCCGGTGGCGTACCGGTAACGTCAGCGACCAGTCCTGCGGTTTCTCCTTCTATGACTGCAAGGACGGCGGCACCATCTTCATCGGCTGCGTAGGCGCAGGCAACGTCAAACGCGGATACCCCATCTTTGGTCTGCCTCTGCCCGGCACCACCGATCCCGACATCTACGAGGGATTCACCGGCGCACTGATTACCCTGCCTGTGGGCCAGCGCGTTGAGGCTGCTATTAAGAAGTACTGCTCCGAGCGCACCGTTGATGAGGTCGAGGCAGAACTGACAGCTGCCGGCGTGCCCAACCAGAAGGCATTCGGCCCCGAAGACATTCTGAAGAACGAGCAGTATGCAGCCCGTGAAGACATCATCACCTGGACCGACAGCGTCTACGGCGAGATGAAGGGCGCAGGCATTATGAATAAGATCAAACGCAACCCCAGCAAGATCGTTGCACCCGCACCCACTCTGGGCGAGCACAACGTGGAAGTGTTCAAGGCTATGGGCTTTGACGACCAGTTCATTGATGAGATGTACGAGGCTGGCGAGTTTGCAGGCATGGATCCCAAGGAGACCGCAGAGCGTTGGAGACTGAAGGAGTGGAACTTCTTCTGGCGTCCCGACCAGGCAGAGAAACTGGGTCTGTAAGTTCTCTGCAATACTGAAGAGAAATCTTTTTGTTAATGGAATATATGAAAGGAGCAATTACAAATGGGAAAATTTAATCCTGGTACATACGAAGGCCTGGCTTACGGCAACGGCTATGACAGCAAGCCCAGCAAGGTCAAAGTAGCAGTCACTCTGTCCGAGGATCGCATTGAAGAAGTGAAGATCCTGGAGCACGGCGAGATCAAGGGCGTGGGCTACGGCCTGAAGACCTCTCCCGTGGAGACTCTCCCCGGCGAAATTGTGAAACATCAGTCTCTGGGTGTTCCTCCCGTCATCGGTGCAGAGAAGACCTCTAAGGCTATCATCAAAGCAGCCACCAAGGCAATCGCAGCCTCCGGTGCTGATACTGCTGCACTGTCCACCCCCATTCCCAGACAGAAACATGAGGACGAAGAGCGCACCGTGGACTTCCTGGTTCTGGGCGGCGGCGCAGGCGGTCTGGCAGCCGGCGTGGAAGCTCGTCAGCATGGCGAGGATGTGCTGATTGTGGAAGCAGCTGGCGTCACCGGCGGTTCCGCAGCACGCAGCGGCGGTAAAGTTATGGCTCCCGGCACCAAATGGCAGCATGCTGTTGGTATCTACGACAGCCCCGATATGCTGTATGAATACATGATGGAGCAGGGCAAGGGCATGGTCGATCCTAAGAAGATCCGTTTCTTTGTGGATCGTGCATATGAGAACCTGCTGTGGCTGGAAGGCTGCGGCTGGAAGTGCCAGGATGTGGAGCCGATCCACGAGAGCATCGTTCCCTGGCGTGTTTACAACAGCGAAGGCGGTTCTTACATGTGCGCTGGCCAGGGCGGCCATATCACCTACGCAATGCACGAGACCTACGAGCGCCTGGGCGGCGAGATCGTGTTCGAGTGCTCCCTGAAGAACCTGATCGTGGAAGACGGCGTTGTCAAGGGCGCTGTGTGTGAATACGCAGGCGGCGGCACGCTGACCGTCCATGCAAAGAACGTTCTGCTGGCAACCGGCGGCTTTGCTGCAAACCGCGAGAAACTGGAAGGCCTGTATCCCCAGATGAAGGGCTACTTCACCGACGTTCCCAAGACCAACGTGGGCAAGGGCGTGGAAGAGGCTGTGAAAGTCGGCGCCAAGGAATATGTCTCCCCCGGTGTGCAGGTTAACTACATGAGCATTTCTTCCGCCATGATCGGCATCAAGGAAGAGGCTGGCCTGATTCTGGATGCAGACGGCCATCGTGTGGTCAACGAGTGGAGCTACCAGTATGTGGTGGGCGACGCTCTGATGCGCACCAAGAAGGATCACGGCTGGTACGTGACCTGCGGTAACGAGACTTACGAGACCGTTAACCGCGCATTCGAGGCCGGCAAGACCTCCGACCCCAAGGACGTCTACGCAGACTCCCTGGAGGAACTGGCAGAGAAGATGGGCGTGGAGTACGCCACTCTGAAGGCCACTGTGGATCGCTACAACGAGCTGTCCGAAAAGGGTGTTGACGAAGACTTCGGCAAACCCGCTGAGTTCATGTTCCCCATCAAGGGACCGAAATACGCTGCTTTCTACTACACTCCCTGCATCACGGTTACCTTCGGCGGTCTGGAGACCGACCTGGCAGCCCGCGTGCTGGATGTGGACGGCAACATCATCCCCGGCCTGTACGCTACCGGCGAGAGTGCTCCCACCGGTATCTACGGCACCATCTATCCGGGCTGCGGCACCTCTATCGGCAGCGCAGTTCTGTGGGGCCGTGTGGCTGCTGATATGGCAACCGGTCATCCCGTGTTCTGATTTTCTTCCTTTCCATAATATGTGTATCGTCTTTCCGGCGGGAAACCGCCGGAGGGATGAAACGTAGGCCAACGACGCATCCTTCGGGGTGCGTTGTTGCCGTTTTGTGGGAAAAGAAAAACGCCCCGGCGGGGCGTTTTTTCTTCAGCAGAGGGGTTCAAAGCGATGACTAAAGCTGCTGTCCGGATATTTCTTTCGGTCTACCGGAGACAGGAACATCTCCAGAGGGCGGGCATATAATCCGCCGTCCCCGTACAGGGCGCGATAGATCATCAGCGGCTCCCGTGTTTCGGAATGGGTGGCAATTCCTACGATCTCATAGAGATATCGATTCGGTTCCGCCGCCAGTTCTTCCGGGGTGAGAAATTCCCGTTTGAAGTGCTGAACCGTATCTCCGGGACAAAAGGGCAGTTCCATGTCAATGACCTCCCGTCTTTTTTCATCAGTATAGCAGACGCGGCGGCCGGCAGGCAAGAGATGACAGAGAATTTCGGAAAAAACGGCCTTGTTCCTTGACGAGGGGGGGAACAGTCGGTATAATCAAGAGGAAAACCATCGACCCCTACTATATAAGATACACATAGGAGGCATTCCATGAGCGAGCAGAAAGAGTTTACCTACAAAAACGCCGGCATCAATATCAATGATACCGACGCCATCAAGCAGAGCATGGGCGAACTGATCAAAACTGACGATTCCCGTGTGCTCAACGGCCTGGGACCTTTCGCATCCCTGTATGACATCCACTTTCCGGAAATCAAAGAGCCGGTTCTGGTCCTGAAAGCAGAGGAACCCGGTTCCAAGCAGAAACTGGCTGCTGAGTACGGATATACCGAATCTGTGTGCCACGATATGATCAACCACCTGGTCAACGATACCGTGGTCATGGGCGCAACTCCGCTGGCGGTGCTGGACGTGATCGTCACCGGTTCTGTGGACGGGGACACCCTGAAACTGCTGGTCAAGGGCATGACTGATGCCTGCCGGGAGAATGAGTGCGCACTGGTGGGCGGCGAGACTTCCATTCAGCCTCAGGTACTGGATGCCAACACCTATGTGCTGACTTCCTCCATGGCCGGTATTGTGGAAAAGAGCCGTATCATCGACGGTTCCAAGATTCAGATCGGCGACGCGGTGCTGGCAGTGGCCTCCAATGGCCTGCACACCAATGGATACACCCTGGTGCGGATGCTCATGGACTCTTACCCCGAAATCAAGGAGACCGTGATCTCCGACGGGGAGAACTTCCTGCAGCAGATTATGCGCCCCCACACCCCCTACTACAAAGCCATCAAGGCGCTGCTGGGTACCGACTTGATCCACGGTATGGCACACATCACCGGCGGCGGTATCGAGGGCAACCTGTGCCGGATCATCCCTGAGGGCATGAAGGCGGAAATCGACCTGAGCAAGATTCGTCTGCTGCCTCTGTTCAAGTTTATCCGGGAGAAGGGCAATGTGGCCGATGCAGAGATGCTCAAGACCTTCAACTGCGGCGTGGGCTTTAACATTGTGGTGCCTCAGGAGGCCAAACAGGCTGTGATGGACCATGTGGGCAAGTTCTATGACTGCTATGAGATCGGCACCATCGTGGAGAGCGATGTGCCCGGCATCAAACCCAGCCAGACTGCAAAGAATATCCGTTTTGTCAATCAGCTGGTGTGGTAATCCTTCGGGACCCCACCGGAACGAAAACGCCCCGCCGGAAGGCGGGGCGTTTTGCTGAAAAGAGAAGGAAGGGCGTGTGAGCAGATGGAAATCCGGCAGGTACTGGGAGAGAAAAAGGCCTATCTGGACTTGCTGCTGTTGGCAGATGAGCAGGAGAGCATGATTGACCGCTATCTTTCCAGAGGAACCATGTATGTACTGGAAGAGAACGGCGTGAAAAGCGAATGTGTCGTCACCGATGAGGGCGGCGGGGTTCTGGAACTGAAAAATCTTGCCACGGCGCCTGCGTGGCAGGGGAGAGGATATGGTCAGGCGCTGGTGGAGTTTCTTGCGGAGACCTATGCCGGGCAGTATACCGTTCTGCAGGTGGGAACAGGAGACAGTCCGGCAACGGTGCCTTTTTATGAGCGGTGCGGCTTTGTTCGCTCCCATGTGGTCAAAAATTTTTTCACCGACCACTATGACCACCCAATCTATGAAGGGGGCGTGCAGTTGGTGGATATGGTCTATTTGCAAAGACCGCTGTGAGCGCTGCGACAGGCAGAGAATCGTGAAAAGAAAACAGAAATGCCCCGGCCATTCGGCGGGGCATTTCTGTTAGGGAAGAGCGGCAGTTTTTCTCTGTCTGTATCTTCCGTAAAAGAATCCAATCTCGAAAAACACGAAACAAAATGCCAGGGAGATCAGACCAGCAGAAAAACACGATGGGGATTCCAGATGCGCGCTGAAACAGAAGTATGTCAGTGGCAAATGGATGCCGTGGGCGACAAACCAGAATGCTCTGAGTAATACGTTTTGGTCAACCGTCTCCCATGGGAAATACAGCAGAACCGTGTAAAACACCGGAAACACAAAAAATAGCAGAGCGACCCGATGAGCACCTCTTTTTTCGCATTGGTAGCCACAGAAAAATGCATACGCCAGGAAGATACATACCGCAACCACAAACGCCGCATAAATCAATACATCTAACATCCCGTACCTTTGAAAATAACTACAGTAATCCATCTCATCCTGCACCAAAAAGGCAAAAGCACCGATAATCGGCAAAACCAACCCATGGGCCAGGGTATATCCCAGTTTCACCCAGTTCTCCGTCCACCAATTTTTCATGAAACCCATCTCCTTTCTGCACCACGATTTGAATAAACATTCCTTTTGTCCTTATTTTAACATTTTTTGAGGAATTGGAAGTGTTTTTTTACGGGCAGGCAGAACCTCTGCGGAAGATTTCTGCCGACCTCCGAAAAACGGTGTGCATCTTGCCGAAAACAAAAAAGCCCCTCGGCCATTGGTCGGGGGGCTTTCATAATCAGCGATTTTCCAGACGAGCCTGCTGTCGGGCCTCTTCGTCCAGTTTTTCTGCCAGGTAATATTCCAGTGCCAGAAGGCTGTCCGAGAAATAAATGTCCTCTTTGATGATGGGGGACCGCTCCGGCAGTTCCACAATGGCGTTGGTGAAGTTCCAGATGGCTTTCACACCGGCAGTGACGGCAGCGTCGGCAGCGATTTGGGCATATTCCGGCGGCACACACAAAACGGCCACATCCACGCCGTTTTCTGCGCAGAAATCATTGACGATGGCGGAGTCATAGATGGGCACGCCCCGGAGGGTCTGACTGCCGATGACCCGTTTGTCCGGGTCAAATGCGGCCAGCAGATGGAACCCGCACTCTTCGAAACTGAAGTGATCCAGCAAGGCCCGGCCAATGTTGCCCACACCCATGACGATGACTTTGTATCCCCGATCCATGCCCAAAATAGAGGCGATTTCTTCGCGGAGAGAGGGCAGGTTATAGCCGTATCCCTGCTGTCCGAATTCGCCGAAACAGCTGAAGTCCTGCCGAATCTGGGAGGGCGTCAGTCCCAGCTGACGGCCAAGCTCATTGGAGGAGATGCGCTCGACCCCAGCTGCGCTGAGTTCATCCAGTTTCCGCAGATATCTGGGCATGCGTCGAATGACATTGTTAGATATTTTGATGGTTTTCATGATCAAACGCTCCCTCGTGTTGCTCCCAAACGGGAAAATTTTGTGTTAATATACAGTTTATCATGAATCCGTCTATTTTTCAACAAATTTTCGACGATCACAGTCGTTGAATGGCAAAGAAATCTGTGGTATGATGGAGTGCTCAATAAGGAGCCTGACGAAAAAGGAGGGAATACCATGGAACGAGCCACCGTGATCCTGTACGGAATGACGGAATCAGAACGAAAAAAGGTGAAAGGCGTTTGCCAGAAACTGGATGTGCGGCTGCGGAATGTGCTGCCGGAAGAGGCCGGGCAGCCGGTAGGCGCTTTTGCCGGTGCGGCGGCTTTCATAGAACAGCCGGAACCCTGGGAACCGGAAGGGCCGATGCTGGTGTTTGCCGGGGTAACAGACCGGCAGTTGGAGCGTTTTTTGAGCAGTTTGCGCACGGCGCGGGTGGGGTATACGGCGCTGAAGGCGGTGCTGACGCCCACCAATGCCCAGTGGACCGGCCGACAGCTCTATGAGGAACTGACCAAAGAACGGGAGAGTTTGGGGGATCATCCCCGTATCCCGGGAATGAACGAGGAGGAAACCTGAACATGAAACAGAAAAAGACGATCATTGCCGTTGCAGTATTGGCAGTGCTGATCCTGGCGTCGGTGCTGATTTGGCAGGGGACTCGCCCGGAGACCCAGACGGGGGACAAGACCATTACGGTGTCTGTGGTGACGGATACGGAGACGACGGACTTCACCATCGTAACGGATGCGGAGTATCTGCGGCAGGCCCTGGAACAGGAAAACCTGGTGGAAGGTTCGGAAAGTGAATACGGCCTGTTTGTCACCACGGTCAACGGCGTGACGGCGGACGACAGTCAGCAGCAGTGGTGGCGTTTTACCAGAAATGGAGAAATGGTGGAGACCGGAATAGACACCACGCCCATTGCAGACGGGGAGACTTATGAAATTACCCTCATCACGGGCTGGTAAGATGACCACCCGGCGGTTGGTGCTGCTGGCTCTATTGGGGGCCATGCTGTTTGCCAGTCAGGTGGTGATGGCGGCGCTGCCCAATGTGCATCTGGTGGCGGTACTGCTCATTGTCACCACCTTGCACTTTCGCTGGCAGGCGCTGTACACCGTGGGGGTATTTGTGCTGTTGGAGGGCCTGATGTACGGGTTTAGCCTGTGGTGGGTCAGTTATCTGTACACCTGGCCTGTCCTGGTGGTGCTGACGGTGCTGCTGGGGCGGAGCGATTCGCCGCTGTTCTGGGCGGTGATTGCCGGCATTTTTGGTCTGGCTTTCGGCGCGCTGTGCGCCCTGCCCTATCTTCTGGTCGGCGGATGGGCCGCGGCAGTGTCCTATTGGATCTCCGGCATTCCTTTCGATCTGATTCACTGTGTCAGCAACTTCGTGTTCACGCTGATCCTGTTTCGGCCGTTGGACCGGGTAATGACCCGACTGGAGGCGTGAAACACTGCACCTGTAGATTTTTCCCATTCTGCTTGACAAAGAGGCGGGATGGGACTATGATAGCCGTGTAACAAAATAAAAAAGGGGAGCTCACCGGAGTGGGCTGAGAATCGGCTGTATCGCCGTTACCCATAACCTGATTTGGATAATGCCAACGTAGGGAAATACACGCCACGCATCGATGCAGCGAGACCTACGGGTCTCGCTGTTTTTGCTTTTTGACACTGGAGAGGAGAAAACGCCATGAATTGCAGAAAAGAAGATCTGCTGCTGTATGCGGTGACGGATCGCAGCTGGCTGGGGGAGGAAACCCTGTACAGCCAGGTGGAGAAGAGCCTGAAGGGCGGCGCTACCTTTATGCAGCTGCGGGAAAAAGATCTGGACGAGGAGCGGTTTTATCAGGAGGCCGTGGAACTGAAGGAACTGTGCGCCCGGTACCATGTGCCGTTTGTCATCAATGACAATGTGGACATTGCTCTGCGGATGGACGCAGATGGCGTGCATGTGGGCCAGAGCGATATGGAGGCCGGAGATGTGCGTGCCAAACTGGGCCCGGATAAGATTATCGGCGTGTCCTGCAAGACCGTGGAAGAGGCGCTGCGGGCGCAGGCCCACGGTGCAGATTATCTGGGGGTGGGGGCGGTGTTCCCCACAGGCACCAAGGCCGATGCCTCGGAAGTCAGTTTTGAAACTCTGCGGGAGATCTGCCAGGCAGTGGAGATCCCGGTGGTGGCCATCGGCGGGGTCAATGCCCGGAATACCCCTCGTCTGAAAGATTCCGGCATCGTGGGAATCGCAGTGGTCAGCGCCATTTTTGCACAGCCGGAGATTGAAAAGGCCACGGCAGAATTGCTGGAAATCACCCGGAAGGTGATTTATGGATAAAAAAGCCTGCATTTTTGACATGGATGGTACCCTGGTGGATTCTATGGGGTACTGGAGAGATTTGGGCCGGGAATTTCTGCGGAAAAAGGGCGTGACCGGAGATGTGGAGGAGATCCTTGCCCGCACGGACCCGATGACGATGGAGGAATCGGCAGAACTGTTTCGCGTCAGCTTTGGCCTTGCGGGAACGGCGCAGGAATTGGCGGACGAAATGAACGCCGTGATGGACGAGCATTACCGGAAGGATGTGCCGCTGAAACCCGGCGTTCGGGAATATCTTGCCGCCCTGCAGGCGCAGGGAAGGAAATTCTGTGTGGCCACGGCCACGCCGGAGCATTTGGCCAAACTGTGCCTTGCCAGACTGGGCGTGGCGGAGGAGATGGAATTCATTCTCTCCTGCGACGCTGTGGCAGCGGGAAAAGACCGGCCGGATGTGTTTTTGGAGGCGGCCCGCCGCCTGGGGACAAGGCCGGAGGAAACGGCCGTGTTTGAAGATGCCCCCTATGCTGCCCGCACCGCCAAACAGGCGGGATTTTATGTGGTGGGCATTTATGATGAGAGCAGCCGCGCCCACTGGGAAGAAGTGCAGGCGATGGCAGATGAAACAATTACGGACTGGACAACTGCCCGGCCGATTTGAAAAGATAGGAGGAAGTTGTTATGACAGCAAGCGTAGCAATTCAGGTGCTGCCCAAAACGGACAGCGATGAGGAACTGATCCGCATTGTGGACGAGGTGATTGCTTATATTGCAAGCACCGGCCTGCGGTATGAGGTGGGGGCTTATGAGACCACCATTGAGGGGACGGACTACGATCAGCTCATGGATGTGGTGAAGGAGTGCCAGCATGTGGCAATTCGCGCAGGCGCACCCAAAGTCAGCGCCTATATCAAAGTGGAGTATGAACCGGAGGGAGAGATTCTGACCATTGACCGGAAAATCTCCAAATATCAGAAATAAAAAGTCTTACGGGGGGTTACCTTGTTTGACAGCGGCGAATCGGGGGCACCACTTTTCGTCGCTATAAAAAAGGAAATGCTGAAAGGAGAAACGAATATGAAAACAGCATTGACCATCGCTGGAAGCGATTCCAGCGGAGGCGCCGGCATTCAGGCAGATATTAAGACCATGATGGCCAACGGGGTGTTCGCCATGAGCGCGATCACCGCATTGACTGCCCAGAATACAACCGGCGTCCAGGGAATTTTTGAAGTCGCTCCGGCCTTTTTGGCACAGCAGATTGACAGCGTATTTACGGATATTCGTCCGGATGCGGTGAAGATCGGCATGGTTTCTTCCCGGGAACTGATCGGAGTGATCGCCGAAAAATTGCGGGAATATGGCGCGGAGAATGTGGTGGTGGACCCGGTGATGGTGGCCACTTCCGGCTCCAAACTCATCAGTGAGGACGCCATTGACGCGCTGAAAGAAAAACTGCTGCCGCTGGCAACGGTTTTGACGCCCAACATTCCGGAAACGGAAGTTTTGGCCGGTATGCCGGTCAAAACGCCGGAGGATATGATCGCTGCGGCCCGGGCCATCAGCGAACAGTATCACTGCGCCGTACTGTGTAAAGGCGGCCATCAGCTCAACGATGCCAACGACCTGCTCTATCGGGACGGCGCTTTCCGCTGGTTCAATGGGAAACGCATCGACAATCCCAATACCCACGGTACCGGCTGCACGCTGTCCAGTGCCATAGCCTCCAATCTGGCCAAGGGCTATGATCTGGATACTGCGGTGGAGCGGGCAAAAGCCTATATTTCCGGCGCTCTGGCGGCAATGCTGGATTTGGGACAGGGTTCCGGCCCCATGGATCACGCATTCGCCATCACCGGCGAATTTGCACAGTGAGGGCCGGAAGATGAATACGACGACAACGCGGCTGCTGGCCGCTGCGGAAGATATTTGGGCGCAGTACCACGCCCATCCCTTTGTCCGGGGAATCGGTGACGGGACACTGGACTTGGAAAAATTTCGGTACTACATGATTCAGGACTATGTCTATCTGTTCGATTACGCCAAGGTATTTGCCATCGGCCTGTCCCGCACCCGGGACAGCGAAGTTCTGCGGGTGTTTGCCGGATATGTCCACCAGATTTTGGATGGGGAGATGGAAATCCACAAGAGCTATATGGCGCGTCTGGGAATCTGTCCGGAAGAGGCCGCTCAGGCCCAGGCGGCACTGGACAACCTGTCCTACACGTCCTATATGCTGCGGGTGGCCTATGAAGAAGGGCCGGCAGAGGTGATGGCGGCTATTTTGTCCTGTGCGCTGAGCTACGAGGCCATTGCCCGGGAGATTTTGAAAGAACACCCTCAGGCGGGAGAACATCCTTTTTACGGAGAATGGGTCCGGGGCTATGCCGCGCCGGAATACCATGCAGAAAACGAGACCCTGATTGCCTTGATGGAACGGCTGTCGGAGGGATATTCCGAGGAGCGGCTGGCCCATCTGACGGAAATTTTCGTGGCCTGTTCCCGGTATGAACTGGCGTTCTGGGATATGGCCTGGGAGCAGAGGAAGTAAGGACTATGCTGACATTCCGGAATGTGACCTTTCAGTACGATGTGGAGGACTATCCCATCATTGATGACCTGTCCTTCCAGGTGGAAAACGGGGAGTTTGTGTCGGTGATTGGGCCGTCCGGCTGCGGAAAAAGCACCATTTTCCGCCTGGTCAATCGTCTGCTCACGCCGCGCAGCGGCGAGATTCTGGTGGACGGAAAACCCATCGGGAAACTGAACCATTACTGCGGCTATATGCCTCAGCAGGATTTGCTGTTTCCCTGGCGGAGTGTGGCAGAGAATGTGCGCCTGCCATTGGAAATCCAGGGCGGACGCAGCAAAGAAGAAATGAATGCGATGACGGCCAAAGCACTGGAGACCGTGGGACTGGGCAACTGGGGCGGAAAGACCCCGGGGGAATTGTCCGGCGGTATGCGGCAGCGGGCGGCTTTTGCCCGGACAGTGCTTACCGGCAGCGACCTGCTCCTGTTGGATGAGCCTTTTTCCGCGCTGGATTACCTGACACGGCTGTCCATGCGGGAATGGCTGTTGGAGCAGTGGGAGCAGGAACAGAAAACGGTGCTGTTCATCACCCACGATGTGGAGGAGGCGCTGTTCCTGTCCAGTCGAATCCTGGTGGTGGAAGGCAGCCCCATCCGCAGTGTGCGCTCCATCCCGGTTCCGGCGGCGTATCCCCGGAATCTGGAAACTTTGCAGCAGCCGGAGATGCTGACTTTGAAGGAAGAGCTGATCGGAATGCTCAGGAGGCGGGAAGTATGAAAACAACCGGAAAAGCAAATCTTCCCGCAGCCATTCTGGTGCTGATCCTGCTGATGATCTGGCAGGGGGCAGCACTGGGAATCGATGCGGCCTACATTCTGCCCTCGCCCTTACAGGTGCTGCGGAGATTGTGGGAACTGCGGGGGCCGCTGCTGACGGCGCACTTGCCTGCCACCATGCAAGTGGTGTTTGTGGGGTTGGTGATTTCCGTGGTACTGGGCCTGGCACTGGCGATTTTGATGGACCGCAGTCCCATTGCGGAAAAAGCGCTCTATCCGCTGATCATTGCCTCCCAGACCATTCCCACCACGGCGCTGGCGCCGCTGTTTGTGCTCTGGTTTGGATACACAATGTGGAGCCGGGTATTGGTGACGGTGCTGATGACCTTTTTCCCCATTGCCATTACGGTGTTTGATGGGTTCCGCTCTGTGAAAACGGAGATGACGGAACTGATGTTCACCTTCGGGGCAAACCGTTGGCAGATCTTCTGGAAACTGAAGTTTCCGGCAGTGTTGCCGTACTTTTTCTCAGCCATCAAAATGGCAGTGCCTCTGTCGATTATCGGTGCAGCCATCGGAGAATGGTTGGGCGCCCAGAACGGACTGGGGTACTTCAGCCGCCGGATGATGACCCAACTGGACGGTGCAGGTGTTTTTGCACCCATCCTGCTGCTGTCTGTGGCGGCAATGCTCCTAACAGGGATTGTGTCTGTGTTGGAAAAACGGATTGTGACCTGGCGGGGCGAATAATAAAAACAGAAAAAGGCAAAAAGATGTCTGTGAAAACGATTAGGAAAGGATTTTTGATATGAAACTGAAAAAGACACTGAGCCTGCTGCTGAGCGGGGCGATGATGCTGACGCTGCTCACCGGCTGCGGAGAGAAGAAAGACCCCCAGACCCCCGCAGAGGACGAACAGCTGCGGGAAGTGAATGTGGTGCTGGACTGGTATCCCAATGCCCTGCACACCTTTATTTATACTGCCATTGAGCGGGGATACTATGCCGAGGAAGGCCTGGATGTGAAGGTGCAGTTCCCCTCCAACGCCAATGACGCCCTGTCTCTGGTGGCTGCCGGACAGGCGGAAATTGGCCTGTATTATCAGCATGATGTGATTCAGGCTGTGGCCAATCAGGATATTCAAATCAAGTCCATCGGCGCAGTGGTCCAGTCTCCGCTGAATATCATCCTCGCTCTGGAAGAAGAGAACATCCACAGCCCCGAAGATCTGGTGGGCCGCACCGTGGGCTATGCCGGCACGGCGCTGAGTGAGGCACTGGTGCAGACCATGATGGAGTATGTGGGCGCTGACTTCTCCTCTGTGGAGATGGTGGATGTGGGCTTTGAGCTGATGAGCGCCATGACCACCGGCAATGTGGACGCCACCATTGGCTGCCTGGTCAACCACGAAGTTCCTCAGATGGAGGAAGAAGGCTTTGCCGTGGACTACTTCATGGTGGACGAGTACGGCATCCCCAACTACTATGAGGGCGTGTTCCTGGCCAGTGACGAGATGATCGAAAAAGAGAGCGATGTGCTGGCCGGATTCCTGCGGGCATCTGCAAAGGGATTTGCAGACTTCCAGGCAGATCCTGCCGGATGCCTGGAGATCCTGCTGAATAACCAGAATGAGGAGAATTTCCCCCTGTCCCAGTCCGTGGAGACCAAATCTGCCGAAACGCTGCTGCCCCTGATGGAAACAGAGGATGCGGCATTCCTGAGTCAGACTGCCGAGAGTTGGCGGGCCAATATTGACTGGATGTACGAGTCCGGCCTGATCGACCAGAAAGTGGAAGTATCTGATGTGATGGCAGAGATCCAGTGGTAAAGAAAAAAGAAAAAGCCCCCACTCGGGGGCTTTTTTGCGCTTTACACCGGGGAGAAACCGTGATACAATCCGAAAAAATGAACTGAGGAGGGGATGGATTGTGAAACTGATGATTTCTGCCTGCCTGTTGGGGGTCTGCTGCCGATACGACGGCGGAGAGCGGGCTGACCCGGATGTGGCCCGACTGGCGGAGCGGCACACGCTGATTCCGGTTTGCCCGGAACAGCTGGGAGGATTGCCCACGCCCCGGCCGCCTGCGGAACGGCAAGGGGATGCTGTGCGCACCCAGGCAGGGGCCGATGTAACGGAAGAGTATACCCGGGGCGCCCGGGAGGCGCTGCGTCTGTACCGGATGCTGGGGTGCGAGGCTGCGGTTTTGAAGGAACGCAGTCCGTCTTGCGGCAGTGGGAAAATCTATGATGGCACCTTCTCCGGTACGGTCACAGACGGCGACGGCGTCACGGCGGCGCTGTTCCGGAAAAACGGTATCCCGGTTTATGGGGAGAGTCAACTCCGGGAATTGCTGTGACGGAGTTTATACTGGGGCGGCTGCCGGTTGTTTTTGAAGATCCATGCAAAAACTCCAGTTCCCGAAGGTCTGGCCGTTTTGCTCCAGCATCCGCTCTGAAAATTCCCGGAAACCATTTTTGGTATAAAATTTCCGGTTGATCTCTGTGTTGGTAATCAGGGTGAGTTCCTCTCCGCCTTGATTTTTGATGTATGGGATCAGGCAGTCCTGCAGCATGCTGCTGCCCAGACCGCAGCCTTTCATGGATCCGTCCACGGCGAGCACTTCGAGATACCAGGCAGAAGGATGTTCCTGATCACAGTCTGCACGGGCGTCCTCCGTAAAATGGAAGAAATTCAGAATCTTGGAAAGACCGACCGGAAAGGCGAGACGCAGGCCACCGGCTTTTACATAATCTTCCACGGCGGCTTTCTTTTTGGCGGGGTCCAGAATCAACGCAGCAGAAACGATTTCTCCGTCTTTTTCGCCAACAAAGCACTTGTTATGTTGAGAATTCGCTTTGATGTTCACACGGTGCAGTTTTTCCATATAGGCGCTGTACGCCTCGTCATTTTTGAAGGCATTGCGAAAAGGGCAGGAAAAATAAGGGTAATTCCCAAAGGATTGTGCAGACAGTTGGGCAATGCGGTTAGAATCTTTGTTGGTTGCTTCGCGATAATTGATCATAGCGGAAATCCGCCTCCTTTGCGTAATGGGACGATTCTACTCAAGACGCGAAGAGAAAGAAATGCAGAAACCGTGAACAAACCGATAACTTTCAGAGAACTTTGAAATCCAAAAATCCGCTCCGGTTGGGAGACACCTGAATTGAAAAGAAACCGCCGCAGTTTTATCCTTTTACAGGGTGAAACTGCGGCGGCTTTTTGATTGGTGCAAGATGGGTTCCGGGTTATGGGAGCTGTGCAGGCTCTTCCCGGAGCAGACGCATAAATTCTTCCCCGGTGATGGTCTCTTTCTGGTAGAGATAGTCGGCCAGTACATCCAGTTTTTCCCGGTTTTCCCGGAGGATTGCCAGCGCTTTTTCGTGCTGCCGTTTTACCAGAACCACCACTTGGCGGTCCACCTGGGCGGCAGTATCGGCAGAGCAGGTCAGGGAGGCGTCGCCGCCCAGATACTGGTTGCTGACCGTTTCCAGGGCTACCATATCGAACTCGTCGCTCATGCCAAACCGGGTGATCATGGCCCGTGCCAATTTGGTGGCCTGTTCAATGTCGTTGGAAGCGCCGGTGGTCACAGAATGGAAGACCACTTCTTCTGCGGCCCGTCCGCCGGTGAGGGTGGCGATCCGATTTTCGATTTCCTCTTTGGTCATCAGATAGTGATTGTCCTCTTCCACCTGCATGGTGTATCCCAGTGCGCCGGAAGTCCGGGGGACAATGGTGATCTTTTGCACCGGGGCGGTTCCGGTCTGCTTGGCGGCTACCAGTGCGTGGCCAATCTCATGATATGCTACGATATGCTTTTCCTTGTCCGTGAGGATGGCATTTTTCTTCTGGTATCCGGCGATGACCACCTCGATGCTCTCCTCCAGATCAGCCTGCGTGGCGAATCGGCGGCCGTCCCGGACGGCCCGGAGGGCGGCCTCGTTGACCATGTTGGCCAGTTCCGCACCGGAGGCGCCGGAGGCCATGCGGGCGATTTTATTGAAGTCCACATCGTCGGCCAGTTTGATCTTCTTGGCATGGACCTTCAGAATGGCCTCCCGGCCCAGCAGATCCGGCAGTTCCACCGGGACCCGGCGGTCGAACCGGCCGGGGCGGGTCAGTGCGGGGTCCAGAGAATCCGGGCGGTTGGTAGCGGCCAGAATGATCACGCCGCTGTTTTCCTCAAAGCCGTCCATCTCCGTCAGCAGCTGGTTGAGGGTCTGCTCCCGCTCGTCGTTGCCGCTGACTCTGCCGTCTCGTTTTTGGCCGATGGCGTCAATCTCATCGATGAACACGATGCAGGGGGCCTTTTCCTTGGCCTGACGGAACAGATCCCGGACCTTGGAGGCGCCCATTCCCACGAACATCTCCACAAATTCCGAACCGGACATGGCAAAAAACGGGACATTGGACTCGCCTGCCACGGCTTTGGCCAGCAGGGTCTTACCGGTACCCGGAGGGCCGACCAGCAGCACGCCCTTGGGCATACTGGCGCCGATTTCCTGATACTGGGAGGGATCGTGAAGATAATTCACGATCTCCTGGAGATTTTCCTTGGCCTCGTCCTCGCCGGCCACATCGGAAAATTTGATGCCCTCTTCTGAGCGAACATAGACCTTGGCGTTGCTCTTGCCCATGTTGAACATCATGGAATTGCCGCCGGCTTTTTCCAGCAGTTTTTTGCTCATGATCCGCCCGATGACCATAAAGATCACCATGGGGAGGATGAAATACAGCAGCATACTGACCAGGGGGGAGGTCTGCTCTACGATTTCACTGGAAAATTCTGCGCCGGAGTCGTACAGACGGTCTGTCAGCGCCATGTCCGGCATCCGTCCAGTTTTGTAGACGGTGGATTCGTCTTTATCGGTGAACAGGATCTGATTATCCTGCACTTCCACCAGACCGATCTCTTTTTTCTCGGTCATGTCCATAAAGGTGCCGTAATCCACTTCTACAATCTGCCGCTGGGCCATATAGGGAACCACCAGAAGGTTGATCAGGAGCAGCACCAGCAGGACGATGCCGTAATAAAAGACCATGGGTCTTTTGGGATTTTTGACTTCATTCATTGTTTACCCACTCCAATTTTTGAATACCTGTATATTGTAGAACTTCAAAGAAAAAAGTCAATTTTTCAGGGAGATAGTTTCTGAATTGTTTACAAAGCCATAAAAATCATGGCAGAACTGTGACAGAATATGCAAAGCGGCACATGGGGAAATCCATGTGCCGCAAAGAGCGTATTCAAAAAAGGGAGAGGATCAGAGCTTCTCATCGTTGGGCAGGATGCGCTCGGCCGCCGGGACCCGGGGATCGTAGTACCGTCCCTGGAGCGCCTCATAATACAGGAAGGAGGTGAATCCAATATAAATGGTCACAAAAGCCGACAGGGGCAGCACCAGCAGTTCCACGACCAGCAGGGGCAGGAACATTCCCAAAACAGTGGATAACATTGACACGGAGAATAACCACCCCACAAAGGAGAAGGCCAGTTCAAATCGTTCCATTTTGTGCCCGTTCATCATCTCACCGCTGACCTGGATACAGTCGAACACGGTCATTTCCGGATGGTCCAGCAGCAGATAGAGTCCCTGGGAGTACCGCAGGGCGGCAATGATGCCGGGGATGATCAGCAGCAGAGACCAGAAGAAGATCATGATGGAGCTGATGAGGGTATAGCCGATGAGCCGGAACAGAATGGCGAATCCGTCCAGAAGGTTGCCCACGCTGCCTTTCCCGTCCCGCACGGTGCGAATGACAAAAATCGTCAGTCCGGTAGAGATCATCAGGGACATGGCGGACAGCAGAACATTCACGAGCATCCGCAGAAAACCGGGCTGGGCGGCGGCAACGGCGTGCATATACTGGTCGATATTCTGGGTTTGGACATATTCTGCTGCGGCCTGAACCATCTGTGCCTTTCCGGAAATCTGGAAGGACAGGACGGCCAGCAGTTCTGTGATGGCGCAGGCAATCAGTGCAACGGTCCAGGGACTGGGCCGGGCGCTGCTGATGAATCCCCGGGCACTGAATTTCAATACCTTTCTGTCAATCATTGGCGAAACCTCCTTCACGATATGAATTCCTTATTTTAATTTATTACCGTCAGTATAGCACTCCGTCACAGGAAAGTCCAGTTTTCAAACTTTAAAAGAAAAAAGAAAAAAATTTGAAAAAAGTGTTGACATTTATCGGGGGAGGTGGTATTATACTCTAGCACCAAGTCATTACGACAAGGTCAAAACGGAATATGCGCGAGTGGTGGAATTGGCAGACTCGCTAGATTCAGGTTCTAGTGTCCACTCCGGACGTGCGGGTTCAAGTCCCGCCTCGCGCACCAAAAAGCACCGAAACCATATGGTTTCGGTGCTTTTTTCATATTTGCGCGTTTTTTCAATGGGCTGCGTTGTTCTCAGACTTAACTGTTAGCAAAAGAAAAGTTGGTAGTGGTAAGCCTCATTGTTGGATAAGTCATGCTGTTGATTGTGAGGTCTGCGGGAGAATATTGTGCTGTGGTTGAAGAAATAAACAAAATGCAGTCCTCGACCGGTATCGATCGGGGACTGCATGACGTGGAACTATTCAGCGTAAGACAGGATACGCGGCGTCAGACCGTGGGTTCCTGGGTGAGCTGGGGAGCGGGATGGACAGCCTTTTGCACCACGACGCTGACCAGAACCATAGCCACTGCGACGGTGACCCAACCCATACCGTAATCATAGAACGGCAGGAGCCGGAACAGGTCCGATACCACGCCCAGAGGGACTTTCAGCTGATCCAATGCGTACACCACACTCACCACGCTGACAGCGCCGACTGTGAGGGGGAACGCCAGTGCGTTGCGGTCCAAATGCTTATGGGCCAGTCCCATCACGATCAGAACGATGGCTACAGGGTAGACCATGTTCAGAACCGGCACAGAGATGGAGAGAATGGTGTTCAGACCCTGGTTGCACACCAGGAAGGAGAATGCCGTGATGCCAAGGGCGAGCTGACGATAGCTGACTTTGGGGAGCAGCGTGGAGAAATACTGGGAGATGGAAGTGATCAGACCCACACAAGTGGTCAGGCAGGCAAGGGTGAAGATGGCGGCCAGGAGCAGGGCGCCGGTCTCTCCGAACAGCTGCTGCACGATGCAGCGGAGTGTCCAGGCACCGTTATCCTGCAGAGCGTAGACGGCCGAGCTTTTCATGCCCATGAAAGAGAGCATGGCGTAGATCAGGGACAGGATCACCCCGGCGGCAACGCCGGCCTTCACAGTGTAGCGCATGACATCTTTTTTCTCCTGCACCTGCAGGGAGCGCAGGGTGGTGGCGATGACCAGACCGAAATTCAGTGCGGCGATGGCATCCATGGTGTTATAGCCTTCCAGGAATCCGGTGACCAGAGCGTTGTTCTGGTAAGCGGGTTGGGGAGGGGCCACCTGCGTCTCTCCGCGGAACAGGAAGGAGAAAAACAGGAAGGTCAGGAGCGTCAGCAGACTGGGGGTCAGGAATTTGCCGATGCGGTCCACCAGTTTGTTGGGGGTCAGCGCCAGCCATCCGGCCAGCAGGAAAAAGGCTAGAGAGTACAAAAGCATGAATACGCCCAGAGAGGCGCCTTCCGGCAGGTAGGGGGCAATGGCCATCTCAAAGGGGACAGAGGCGGCGCGGGGGATGCCCAGGCCGGGGCCGATGGACAGATAGATCAGCACGGTAAAGACCATTGCAAATTTGGGACTGACTTTTCCGGCCAGTCGGTCCAGACCGTTGAATTCAGCGACCACGACGACGCCCATCACCGGCAGGACGACGGCGGTGACCAGAAATCCCAACAGCGCCAGAGGGGTCTGATTTCCGGCGCTTTGACCCAGAAAGGGCGGGAAAATCAGGTTTCCGGCGCCGAAGAACAGGGAGAACAGCATAAAGCTGACCAACAACTGTTTGCTTTTTGTGAGTTTCATGATGAAGTTCCTCCTAAATGACCGGGGATGATTCTGTGTGTTGGCGCAGGATGTTCCGGCTTGTTTTGAATTATTTTTTGATGAAAAAGGGGGGATAGGCAACAAAAAACCGCCCTTTCAAACGAAAGGACGATTATAAACCGCGGTACCACCTTAATTCCGGATAGAAAAATCCGGCACTTATTTGCATCCAACAATGCAACTCACCGATAACGGGGCTTGACTCCGGCGCACCTACTGAATGTTCAGCTTGCTTCTCAGGGATGATTTCGCAAAGCCGACGCGTCTGACCGTTCACACCAACCACGGTCTCTCTGAAAGAACTTGCCGGGAGCTACTTGTTCCCATTCAACGAATTTCATGTGTTATGCAATTGCTCTGCATTATAGCACCCGTTTTTTACAAATGCAAGAGAAATTCGAGAAAAGTGAAAAACTTCGGTTTTTCTGCCTTTTTTCGATTAAATGACGAAAAAACTGGGAATTACAGTGCGAAAAAAGTGAATTTTAAGGAAAGACAGAGAGAAAATCCCCCGGTCGGTGCCGACCGGGGGATTGCCAGAAAACGGAAAAAGGATTACAGATCGAACCGCCGGCGCACCTCTTCCCGCAGGGAAGGTACACGCCGAACCACTCGTAAGGGGATGATCAGAGCCACACAGACGGCCAGAACTACCAAAGACCAACCGGGGTCCCAATGACTGTGGAGAAAGCGGTCGATAGAGAACTCGATGCCCAAAACCAGCAGTCCTACCGAGCCGATGCACAGCGTGATGCGGGTCAGAATGGAGCGCCCCCGGAGCGCCAGACTCAGCAGGCACACCAATACGCAGGCCCATCCCAGAATGGGCAGGGCAAGACCTTGGAACCAGGCACTGCCGTTCAGGTCGATGGAGATCAGCCAAACATAGATCCCAATCGCAGCCACATCCAGAGCGAGTCGGAAAAACAAAGGCAGGCGGGGAAAAACCATGGGCAGCACGAACCACACCCAGAGCATGGCCGCTGCACCAATCACATAAAAGCACCAAAGCCGGGAGGGCAGTAAAATTAAATTCAGCAGGCCGCAGCACACTGCTACGGACACCAGCATGGCCGTCAGCAGAATGGCCACGCCCTGTTTTTGCACCGGGAGGATTTCCGGCGGTTTGGTGGGGAAATAGCGGGGCGTTTCCGGGTCCGGGTTCCATGCAGGCGTGCCGCACAGAGGACATTCCTCCGCACCGGGGTTCAGTTCTACCCCGCAGTTGACGCAATAAGACATAACAATTCCTTCCTTTCCGGAATCAACGATTGCTTTCCACCCGGACGGGGATACCTTCCCGGATGAGGAATCGGAAAAATTCCCGTTCGGTGTCCGTTTCCACCTGGGTACCTGCAAAGGTAACTTCCATGGTGTTGCCGTAGCTGATAGAGGCGCAGTGGCACCGGGGAACGGTGGCCTGGCCCAGAATCACTTCCATTGCGGCGATGTGAGGCGCCATGGTTTCCGGCACAGGAAATGCACCGGGATTGGTATAGGTGCAGGAATAGGGGCGAACGCCGTGCATTCGGTAGTTGATCGCCATCACGGGGTTTTTCAGGAAAACCGGTACCAGCTGCAAAACGGGGTTTTGGGTAAACCGGACGGTTCCGGTGAAAGCCGACTGCAATTCCTGGCGGGTGACATGGAGTTTCATAAAATGGCGAACCTGATCCACGATCTCCGGGAAAGTGTATTCCCCCAGAGCGGGGTCAATGTAGGGGCGGACGGTGGTGATGAAATTCCGCAGCGTCTGGGAGGGGAAAAAGCTCCGGAGATTGATGGGAATGGCCAGGGCGGCAGGCCGCTGACGGTAGGGTGTTTGCAGTTTTTGCTGTTCCAGCAGCACATGGAGCAGTACCGCTGAGAGATATTCCGTGATGGAGGCACCATAGGATTTGGCTTTGGCCTTCAGAATATCCAGGGGCATGAATCCCATGGTCACATGGAATGTGTAAAACGGTTCCGGTGTGCCGGTGTTGGGAAATGCCTTGGGCAGACGGCGCAGCCGTCCGGCGTGCGGACCGGCATAGCGGACATAGGCGTTTTCCAGTTCTTCTGCCCGGGGCGCCTCATCCACATCCAGAACACCGCCCCCCGGCGGGACGTCGATCCCGCACTGACGCAGGTATTCTGCCAGCAGCGTCCGGAAGAATACCAGACTGCCGGCCCCGTCGGACAGGGCGTGGAACACTTCGATAGAGATCCGATTGCGATAATAGTAAAACCGGATCAGCCAACCGTTGTCCTCCTGAAAGCGGACCGGCTGACAGGGGTCGGACACATCTTCTTTCAAAAAGGGGCCGGGATTGGGATTGGGTTCCAGATAGTACCAGAACAGTCCCTTGCGGATACGCACCGCAAAACTGGGAAACCGGGGCATGACCCGGTCAATGGCCCGCTGCAGGGCCTGGGGGTCCACCGGTTCCGTCATAATGGCGGAAAAGCGATAAATGGAGGAATATTCCTCGCTTTGCAGCGCGGAATACAGGATGCCTGCGCTGTCCAGTTTGTACCAGCGCTCGCCCGGTTTTGCCATTGGGCCTCCCCCTTTCCATGGACAGTTTTTCTGCCCATATCCTATCACAGTGCCACCATTTTTACAAGACGGGGCTCTTTCCTTTTTCTCGTCGATATGGTATGATTTTTGCAGATCCATCGACGGAGGTCCCTTATATGGAAACACAGAGAAAGAAACGATTGAGAAAGAAGGAAGAGACACCCCGTCTCAGCCCGCTGATGCTGGCGCTGAAAGCGCTGCACAGCGCCGGTACACCGGAGACCATGGACCCGGAAGAATTGGAAAAACAGCGGCGGAACCAGGAAATTCTGGGCCGGCTCACGGCGCCTATGGCCGGCATGGACTGGGAAGAATTTGACCTTTGCGGCATGGAGGCAGCATGGACCCGGCTACAGGCGCCCCACGGCGGGCAGCATGCCGTGCTGTATTGCCATGGCGGCGGGTATACCAGTGGAAATCTTGGGTATTCCCGGGTGCTGTCCTCGAAAATTGCCTCGGTGACGGGATACGATGTGCTCAGTTTTGAATACCGTCTGGCACCGGAATTTCCCTATCCTGCCGCATTGGAAGATGCCAAGCGGGCATGGGATTACCTGCTGCAGGCGGGATATGCCCCGGATCGGATCATCCTTGCCGGGGATTCCGCAGGGGGGAATCTGGCCCTGTGTTTGTGCCAGTGGCTGAAAGCGGAGGGACAGGCCCTGCCGGGGGCACTGGTGCTCATGTCCCCCTGGACGGATATGACCATGTCCGGGGAATCCTACAGCCAAAGGGCGGAAATAGACCCCATGCTCACGCCGGAGTATATTCGAACGGTTCGGGTAGCCTACGCCGGACAGCGGGATTTTTCTGATCCGTTCCTGTCCCCGCTGTTTGGGGAGTTTCATGGATTCCCGCCCACCTTGATCCAGGTGGGGGATCATGAAATCCTCTATTCCGACTCTGCCTCTCTGGCGGAAACGATGGAAAAACAGGGCGTGCGGTGCCGGTTGGAAGTCAGCGAGGGAATGTGGCATGTGTTCCAGATGTTCCCCACCCGCAAAGCTGCCGCCGCCATGCAGAGTATTCCCCGGTTCCTGCTGGAACAGGCTAGCTACGGCGCGCGATAAGCAGAGAAATCGGGCAGGATGAGGCTTTGAAACGGGAAGGGTATCCCTTGGGTTCCGCAAAGAGCGGGATATTCTCCATTTGGAAAACAGAACAATCAAAACGCCCCGGAGCATTTTGCTCCGGGGCGTTTATACCTTTGATCGTTACTTGGTGCCGAAGATCCGGTCGCCGGCATCGCCCAGACCGGGGACGATATAGCCGTGCTCGTTCAGCTTTTCATCCAGAGCGGCCACATAGATGTCCACATCCGGGTGAGCCTTCTGCATGGCGGCCACACCTTCCGGTGCGGCGATAATATTCATCAGACGAATATTTTTCACGCCGGACTCTTTCAGGAAGTTCACTGCCGCAATGGCACTGCCGCCGGTAGCCAGCATGGGGTCAACCACGATGACCTCCCGCTCCTGCACATCAGAGGGCATTTTGAAGTAATATTTCACCGGCTCCAGGGTCTCGGGGTCGCGATACAGGCCAATGTGTCCCACTTTGGCACTGGGGATCATGGCCACCATAGCGTCTACCATGCCCAGACCGGCACGGATGATGGGAGCGATGGCCAGTTTTTTGCCAGCCAGGCGCTTGCAATGTGCCGTGGCAACAGGGGTTTCCACTTCCACATCTTCCACGGGCAGGTCCCGGGTGGCCTCAAAGCACATCAGCATGGCAATTTCGCCGATCAGTTCCCGGAATTCCTTGACGCCGGTGTTTTTATCCCGGAGAATGGACAGCTTGTGCTGAATCAGGGGGTGCTCAAAAACATGTACGGTACTCATATCAAACGGTCTCCTTTTTCTGTTGTTATGGTGATGTCATTGGGGTTGCATAGTTCAAAGTCTGGCCTGGCGTTCCCGCTCGGCCTGGGACAGGCGCAAATAGACCGGCAGCACATCATCGGCCGTGCCGGGTTCGGCAGTCCGGGCAGCCATGGCCACGCCGTAAGCTGTTTGCCAGCGGAGAGGCTCCGGGGCAATCTGTACGGGGATGCCTGCGGCGGACAAAAAGTCTGCTGTTACCTGCGCGCCGTCGCCAATCAGGAAAATCGGCTGTCCGTCTGCAGGAAGGTCTTCAGCCAGTTCTTTCAGGCCGATGGCCCGATCCGGACACAGCCGGACGGGAATGCCATTTTCCACCCGGAACAGGGCCTGATAGACCTGCGCCCGCCGGGCGTCCATCACGCAGCACAGCAGTGCGCCCTCCCCGAACGCAACGCCGTTCCAGGCCATGGCCTCTAGGGTAGAAACGCCTACGGCAGGTTTTTCCCCGGCCCATGCCAGGCCTTTGATGGTGGATACACCGATGCGGATGCCGGTGAAACTGCCGGGACCGTGGGCCACGGCAAACAGTTCCACATCTCCGATGGTGTAGCCGCTGTTTTTCAGCAGATCCTGGGCCATGGGCAGCAGCGTGACACTGTGGGTCTGGCCGCAGTTCTGAAAGGACTGGGCGATAAGCCGGTCTCCGTCGCACAGAGCGACACTGGCGGCTTTTGCGCTGGATTCAAATGCCATAGTCAGCACGGGGTTCCCTCCTCGATGGTGATTTTTCTTGCGGTATCCGAAAGCTTTTCGATGGTCAGACGCACTTCATCGCCGAAAAAGGCATCCTCCACATTTTCGCTCCATTCCACGGCGCAGACGGCGCCCCGGTTCAAATAATCTTCCCAACCGATATCGAACAGTTCGTCTCCGCTGCCCAGGCGATACATATCAAAATGGATCAGGGTGCGCTCCCCCAGATATTCATTGACGATGGTGAATGTGGGACTGGACACCCGGTCGGTCAGACCCATCCCCCGGGCCATGCCCCGGACAAAGGCGGTCTTTCCGGCGCCCAGGTCGCCGTACATGGCTACCACGGTACCATCTTTTACCCGCCGGCCGAAGTCCTCGCCCAGCTGTTCCGTTTCTTTTTCGCTGTTTGTGATATATTCCATAGTATCCGATTCCTCGTATCCCATTTGGGTTTCCATTTTTCCGTCCTATTATACCCCTTTTCCGCCGTTGCGTAAAGGGGTGGAGTGTGGTATAATGTTATCCTGTATGAGAAAAATTCTTCTGTTTTCCGGAAAGGAGCGGAAATTTGAAAAAAGTCGGAACTTTGGCAAAGGACTTTTTTTCCAGAGCGGATATTTTGCTGCTAGTCCTTTGTTCTATTTGTACCATTTTCGGCATCGTGGTCATTTCCAGTGCCACAGCCTCCACGGAAAGTCTCAAGCAGGTGTATGTGCAAATCATCGCATTTCTTCTGGGACTGGGACTGTATGTGCTGTTTACTTACATTGATATTGATACCCTGGCAGACAACTGGCCCATGCTGTGCGTGTTCAATCTGGCCATGATGGTGCTGCTGGTGCTGTTCGGTACCGGCGATGCAGAGACCGGTAACAACGGCTGGATTCGCTTTTTCGGTATCGGCATCCAGCCCTCCGAAGTGGTGAAAGTGGTTTACATCATCGTGATGGCCAAGCATATCACCTATCTGAAAACGAAAAAAGACTTGAATGCCATTCCCTCGGCTTTTCAGCTGGCCTTTCACTTTGTGGTGATTTTTGGTCTGCTGCTGGTGACTTCCAAAGACCTGGGAAGTGCCACAGTGTTCTTTGTGATCTTTCTGGTCATGCTCTATGCTGCCGGATTCAAGTGGTATTGGTTTGTCATTGGATTTGCCTGTATTTTGGCGGTACTGCCCATTGTGTGGAACCACTTCCTGCAGGATTACCAAAAAGGCCGGCTGTTGGTGCCGTATATTCCCAGTATCGACCCGGACAACTCCGGGGTAAACTGGCAGGCCAACCTGAGTAAAATCGCCTTGGCCTCCGGGCAGCTGTTCGGAAAGGGACTGTACAACGGCCCGCAGAGTCAGTCGGATCGGCCGGGCAAGCATACGGACTTTATTTTCTCGGTCATTGGCGAAGAACTGGGATTTTTGGCTTGCGTGGTGGTGGTACTGCTGCTGATTGCCATTGCCCTGCGCTGCATCTATGTGGGCATGAAATCCGGTACGACGCTGGGAATGTTGGTCTGCACGGGCGTGGCAGCGACCATCCTGTTCCAGACCTTTGAGAATACCGGTATGTGCATGGGTATCACCCCGGTCATCGGGATCACCCTGCCCTTTTTCAGCTACGGCGGTTCCTCTATCGTCTCGCTGTATGCGGCCATGGGCATTGTTTCCGGCATCAAGTACAAGCGAAAACCTACAAGGTATGCATTCTATTGAATCAGAAGAACCCGGGCAGAAACCTGCCCGGGTTCTTTTGGCTTTCAGAAATGGGAATCGAAAATCCCCCGTACCCATGGGCAGGGGGATCTCACAGCATCATTTTTGGAACTGTTCAGTTCAAATTTCCGGTTTCATACAAAATTGCCGTCAGGGGAATCAGCGGCGCGGTTTCGCAGCGCAGGATGCGGCTGCCCATGGCGCAGACGGCAAAGCCGGCTTGACGAGCCAGCGCGGCCTCCTCTTCCGTAAATCCCCCTTCCGGGCCGGTGATGACAGCGGCGGTCCGGCAGCCTTCTGCCTGACTGATGGCGCTGCGCAGAGAAATCCGGTCTCCGGTTTCATACAGGAACAGTTTCAGATCCCACTGCCCGGCGGTCTGGAGCATTTCCTCGTAGCTGTCCATGTAGTGCACCCGGGGGATGATACCCCGACCGGACTGCTTGGCGGCCTCCTCGGCAATGCGCTGCCAGCGTTCCAATTTGCTTTGCGCACCCTTTTTGGGGTCCAGACGAACCACGCACCGATCGCAGCGGAAGAGGGTGATGTCTGTCGCGCCCAACTCCGTGCATTTCTGCACCACGAAGTCTGTCCGCTCACCTTTGGCCAGACCGGCATAGATGTGTACTGCAACGGAGGGCTCTCCGGCGGAGGGAACGACCCGGACCACATCGGCATAGGCGGTTTTGCCGTCCGAGGCGGTCAGCACGCACTGCAGATCCGTGCCTTTTCCGTCGCACACGGTGAGGGATTCGCCGGGGCGCATCCGCAGAACTTTGATATGTTCGGCATCCCGTCCGGTGATGACCAGAGAACTTGCGTCGGGATTGACATTGTCTATAAAAAATCTTGGCATAACAAACCTCGCTTGTTTTGGTTGCACCATTATGCCACAATCGGCACAAACTTGCAACAGGCACATAGAATAAACCCGGGGGAATGTGCATGAAACAGGAAGAGCTTGAAATATTGGATCGGTTCGACACCGTTTGGCAGCGGGTGATGGGGGAATCGCCTACGCGATCCGCTTCGAAAGTATCTGAATCCGATGAGATGTGGCTGGAACAGCTGATGGAGGAGACTCTCCAATGCTGGCAGGAAGGAATGGCGTTGGCTCAGCGAATGCAGGGAGAGCAGGCTGGTCAGCTCATGACTTTGGCGGCAGTGGCACGGCGGCAGTTCCGGCAAATGCAAGTGGAATACTTTTTGAAAACAGGGGATACTTACCCGGCAGATCGCCCGGTGCCCAGACCTTCGGGAATACTCACCGGGATGCGTCAGCTTTACCTGCGGGAATTGGCGCTGGCAAAGTCTTTTGCCTATGTCGGACAGCGGGAAGGGGAGATGTATCGGAACTTTGGGATTCAAGCCCAAGACTGTGCCCAGTGTCTGCGGCAGATGATCGCAGCGCTGCTGCTGCAATAAAAAACTGTGGGACCGACAGGTCCCACAGTTTTTTTGATCGAAAAAGGTTCGACCGTTATTACGGACGCAGGCCCAGACCGCCTTCCAGGGTCAAGGTCTCGCCGTTCATGTACTTGAAATCGGGGTTGGCCAGCTGCACGCAGACGCGGCCGATTTCCAGCTCGGTATCAGCATAGTGGCCGGCAGGCGGCATACGGACATTGGACTCGAATGCATCGGGATACTCTTCCTGGAAGGACTCCAGCTGACGGGTCCATGCCAGCGGGCAGATGACATTGACATTGATGCCGTCTTTGCCCCACTCGGTGGCGGCCACACGGGACAGGCCGCGGATGCCTTCTTTGGCGGCGGCATAAGCGCACTGACCATAGTTGCCGAACAGACCGGCGCCGGAGGCAAAGTTGATGACGGAACCCTTGCTGATGGCCAGGAAGGGATAGCAGGCCTTCATATAGTAGAAAGCTGCGTACAGACCGGAGTAGATGGCCAGGTCAAACTGCGCTGTGGAGTGATCTGCCAGAGGTACGCCGGAAGCAGAGGCCTGGGCGTTATTGATGAGCACCTGAATGTCGCCGAACTCCTCATGGGCTTTCAGAACCACCTGGGTGATGATCTCTTCGTTGTTGGCGCCGGCTTCTACATCAGCCTGCATGGGCAGGACTCTGATGCCGTACAGACGCTCCAGCTCTTCCTTTGCGTCGTTCAGTTTCTGCATATTGCGACCGGTCAGGACCAGATTGCAGCCCTCTTTGGCGTATGCGGTTGCAATGCCGTATCCAATCGAGCCGGGTCTGCCGTTTGACAGGACAGAACGTCCACCGCCAGTAATGATCGCTGTTTTACCTGTTAAGAATCCCATAATGAATAACCTGCCTTTCGCATTTGGTTCGGAATTTCAATCTGTGAGTTCATTATAATCCCTTTTGTGTGATTTGTAAATTAAAACATTATTTTAACGCTTTTTTTGTGGGGTCTTTTGTATAATATGTTGTAAAAATAGCAATACTGTGAAAAAATGAACGACAACGGCGGCTATTTGTCCATGATACAGGAACAAAAAACCGGGGTTTTGGAGCGTTGTTTCCGTCGGGTGTACAGAAAGGGGATTGGTAAAAAATCAACAAATTTTACGCCCGAAATTGGAAAAATTGACTTTCTTTTGGCAATCGGGGTGTAAGCGGATCATGGAGCGGATTTTCCGCATTTTTCGGAAAAAAGAGGCAAAAGGCCGGACCGGTCGGGCGTAAAAAAGCGGGAAACATACACATTTAATAAAAGAACACCCTCCTGCTGCGGGAAAATGGAAAAATTTGCAGTAATATTTTATGTGGACTGCAAAAGTATCTTGATTTTTATGGGAAAAACCGATATACTAATTCCATTCTTTTATAGAAAAATCCAAGTAGATTCCGTAGGAGGATTGAGAAAATGAAAAAATTCAGCAAGATTCTTGCAGGGGTCCTGTGCCTGGCTATGGCGCTGACTCTGTGCGCATGCGGCAACGATTCCGGCGATTCTGCCAGCCTGACCTTTGCCACCGGTGGAGAGACCGGTACTTACTACGCCTTCGGCGGCGTGCTGTCTCAGTACGTTTCCAGCCAGGAGGATCTGGGTCTGTCTGTGACGGCCGTGTCCTCCAATGGTTCTCAGAGCAATATTGAGGACATTCATGGCGGACAGGTGCAGCTGGGTTTTGTGCAGTCTGACGTCATGAGCTATGCCTATTCCGGCACCAACCTGTTCAGCGAGCCGGTGCAGGATTTCTCCGTGGTCGCTGCAATGTACATGGAGCAGGTTCAGATTGTGACCCTGGACCCTGAAATCAAGACTGTGGCAGACCTGGCCGGCAAGAACGTGTCCATTGGCGCTACCGGTTCCGGTGTGTACTTCAATGCCCTGGATGTTCTGGGCGCTTACGGTCTGACCGAGAGCGACATCAAGCCTGTTTACCAGAGCTTTGGCGACAGCGTGGAGAGCCTGCAGGATGGCAAGATTGACGCTGCCTTCATCGTGGCCGGTGCTCCCACCAACGCTGTGGCATCTCTGGCTGCAACCAACGATGTGTACCTGGTCGGCATGGATGAGGAGCATATCAGCACTCTGCTGGAGACCTCTCCCTACTACACCCAGGTCACCATTCCCGCAGATGTTTACGGCACTCCCACGGATGTGACCACTGTGGCGATTGCCGCTGTGATCGTGGCCTCCAACGAAGTGTCTGAGGACGCGATTTACAATTTCGTTTCCACGATTTTCAATAACCTGGAGACCATTTCTCAGCAGCATGCCAAGGGCGCAGAGTGCAGCCTGGAGTTTGCATCTTCCATTGCAGATGTTCCTTACCATGCAGGTGCTGCAAAGTACTTTGCTGAGCAGGGCATCACGGTTCCCACTGCCTGATTTTTTGTGCAGCTGAGCACATGAAAGACTACGGCGCCTGAACTGGGCGCCGTAGCCTTTGATATTTTTGCAGTGGTTTTCCCGCCGCAGCAAAACGGTTAGGAGGATCTGAATGTTCAAGGGAAAGAAGAAAGACGAAACAAAAGAATTGGATACGGACATTCCGGCGGCAGAAGAAGTTAATGTCACAAAGGACGTTGAGGCCGTCATGAAAAAGTACGACAAGGAATCCAACACCCGTATTTGGGAGGGACGGCCGAAACTGGTGGTCCAGATCTTGACGGCGGTGTTTGCTGCGTACTGCATCCTGTCCACGCTGTTCAGCAAACAGGGAATCGAGATCCGGCTGACGGCGTTTCTTGGATTTATTATCATTATCGGGTATCTGAACTATCCGATCACCAAAAAGCATGTACATCCCAATACCCTGCCCTGGTATGATGTGGTGATCATGGTGCTGGGCGCTGCGGCATTTTTCTATTACAGTTTGAATTACGATTCTGTGGTGAAGGTGCTGACCAGTGCATCCAAAATGACCCCGATGTTCACCATCATCGGCATTGTGGGCGTCTTGTCTCTGATGGAGCTGTGCCGCCGCTGCGTGGGTCTGCCCATTCTGTGCGTGGTAGGTGCGCTGCTGGTGTATACCTTTGCCAGCGGACTGGATCTGAAACGAATCACCTATACCCTGTTTTACGGGACTTCCGGCGTGATGTCCACGCCGGTGAATGTGTGTGCAAAATATATCGTGGTGTTTGTGATTTTCGGTGCGTTCCTGGAACGAACGGGCATCTCAAACTTCTTCATCAATCTGGCAAACTCCCTGGCTGGCTGGTCTTCCGGCGGCCCTGCAAAGGTGGCCGTGATTTCTTCCGCTCTGTGCGGCATGGTGTCCGGCTCTTCTGTGGGCAACACGGTGACTACCGGTTCCGTGACCATCCCCATGATGAAAAAGACGGGATATACCCCGGAATTTGCCGGTGCAGTTGAGGCGGCTGCCTCTACCGGCGGTCAGATTATGCCTCCCATCATGGGCGCTGCGGCGTTCCTGATGGCGGAGTATATGAATGTGCCCTATTCCCAGGTGGCCATGATGGCCATTCTGCCGGCCGTGCTGTACTTTGGCGGCATTTTCCTGTCTGTGCATCTGGAAGCAAAGCGGCTGGGTCTGAAGGGTATCCCCCGGGATCAGCTGCCCAAGTTCCGGGATCTGGTGAAAAAAATCTACCTGCTGCTGCCTCTGGTGGTGCTGGTGTGGATGGTCAGCGCAAACATCAAGACGCTGCAGACCAGTGCATCGATTGCCATTGTCATCGCCATTGTTGTCAGCCTGTTTGATAAGGACAACCGGATCACCTTCAAGAAGTTCTTTGAGGCACTGGAGGCAGGCGGACGCGGCACTCTGACTGTGGCTGTGGCCTGCTCCATGGCGGGTATCATCGCAGGCTGCATCACTGTGACGGGTCTGGCTTCCAAGCTCATCAGCGCAGTGGTCGCCATCAGTGGCGGCATCCTGCCCATCGCACTGTTCCTGACCATGATCTGCTGCATCATTCTGGGCATGGGCGTGCCCACTACGGCAAACTACTGCATCATGGCCTCCACTTGCGCCCCCATTCTGATTCAGATGGGCATTGGCCAGGTTCCGGCACACTTCTTCGTGTTCTATTTCGGCATTGTGGCCGATATCACGCCTCCGGTGGCTCTGGCAGCCTATGCTGGCAGCGCCATCGCCAAGAGCAATCCCATGAAAACGGGTGTCAATGCAACAAAGCTGGCCATAGCGGCCTTCATCGTGCCCTATATCTTTGCGCTGGACCCCAGTATGCTGCTGGTCAACGCAGAGCCTATGGAAGTGATTCAGATTGTGCTGACATCTGTGATCGGTATGTTGGGCGTGTGCATGGGCCTGATGGGCTACATGGCAAGCAACCTGTCCATGCCTGCCCGGGTGATCGCCGTTGTGGGCGGCCTGTGCATGATCGTTCCCGGTACAGCCAGCGATTTGATTGGATTGGCTGTGGTTGGAGCTGTCACTGCGTACAGCGTCTTCGTCGGCAGACGGGAAAAAGCGAACAAAACCTTGGGTACATAAGCGAAACATTCAAGAGCGGACGGTGCGTCCGGGATTTATTCCCGGAGGCACCGTTTTTTTACGGTCACGGCGCTATTTCTGCGGCCAGATACGCCCCAAGAACCAGAATTCCCAGATTTTCCTGGTAGATCTGTTCGAATTGGCTGAGAGGCAGGGGATTTTCGCCCAGGCCCACTTCAATGGTGTAACCGGGCAGATGGTAATTTTCCAGGAACCAGTCCTTATATCCCGCAAAGCCCGCTGTGTAGGGCGTCTGCTCCACCAGATAGCCGGAGGCGGCTGCAAAACGATAGGCGATGGCACGGCTGTGTTCCGGCTCATAATCCAGATACTTCCAGTAAATGACCCGGCCCTGGGTGTGATAAGACAATGTCAGCCGAGGCCGGAGGGACTGGGTAAATTCGGCCATGGCCCGGCTTTCCGGGGCGGACAGAGGCGCCGGACCGACATAATCCCGGGGGGCAGGAGTGCAGAATCCCTGGGCAAACTTGATCGCGCGGGCCTGTTCCCACCCGGCAGGGTACTGGAGATTCAAGTCGATTCCGGCAATGTTGGCTTTCCATCCGGCGGGGAAAGGGATGTCAGGGTAATTTGCGGCAATTTCCCGGGCGTGGTCGTATTCGGTTCCCTCTGTGAGCATACCTGTGACCAAATCGACCCCGTCCGGATTGACCATGGGCACCAGATAGACCCGACAGCGTTGGAGCAGTTCCCGGACAGAGATGCCGTACAGCGGCCGATCCCTCATGGCGGCCTGCGCCAGATCTTCGGCAAATTTCATCAAAATCGGTGTGGTGATCCATTCATTGGCGTGGTGGGCGGCATTGTATAGCACGGGGATCGGGCCGGTGCCCAGGGCGAGACAGGGAATGGAAACGCCCATTTGACTCCGGCCGATACTGTCCACGCGGATCATGGGGTAGCGGGCAGACAGACCGACCACGGTTTTGGTCAGAACATCGGAAGTCCAGTCGATGGTAGTGGGGACAACGGGAAAAGCCAGCGGTACCGTCAGCCGGGTGCCCGGAATCAGCTGAAAGGGGTCCAGGCCGGGGTTGGCGGTTTCTACCCGTCGAACGGTGGTGTGGTGCATCCGGGCAACGGTGTACAGGGTATCGCCGGGGCGGATGGTGTGGATGATAAAGCCGGTGTACCAGGGCATGAGGGCCTGCTCCGTTTGTGGGCCTACAATGCCGTCCGGAGGTAGACTGTGGCTGCGCTGAAAGGCTGTCACGGCGTTTTGGGTGGCATAGCCGAACAATCCGTCGGTGAGAACAGGGCCTGCGCCTGCCTGGTTGAGAGCCAGTTGCAGGAATTGCACATTGGAACCGCGGCTGCCGAATTTCATGATTTTCATGGAAAAATCTTCCTCCCCAGAAACAGTTTCTCTATAAGATATGCGGATGCAGGCAGAAAAGGAAAAGAAACAAAATTCCTCCTCCTTTATTTTTCTTGTTCTGAGCCATACTGACTGTATGCGGTTTATCAGATTTTCAAAAATTTTGAGACCGCAAAGGGGAAGTGAGGGAAGATGCAAGTATGGGAAAGAAATTTGGAAAAACGGCTGTATCGCTGGTCCTGGCCCTGGCAATCTCCGGGCTGATGCAGATCTCCGCGCTTGCGGCAGATCTGATCCCGGTGGGAAAAGCGGTAGGCATCCGGGTGACCATTGACGGTGTCATGGTGGCCGGGATCAGTGAAGTGGAAACAGCGGAAGGAAAGTGTTCCCCGGCGGCGCAATCGGGGGTTTTGCCGGGGGACATCATTGTAAAGTTGGGCGGTAAGGAGGTTCACTGTCTGGAGGAATTTTCCGGTGCGGCAAAACAGCTGACAGATGATCCGATTTCCTTGACAGTGCTGCGGGAGGGGGAACGGAAACAGTTCACCATCACCCCGGTACTGGCCGCAGACGGGCGGCATCAGTTAGGACTGTGGCTTCGGGACGGCATCACGGGAATCGGTACTGTGACCTATTATGACCCGGAGACCGGCGTTTACGGTGCGCTGGGCCACGGCATCAATGATGCGGAAACTGGAAACCTGATCCCGGTGACCAAGGGAGAGATTTACGACGCATCGGTGGTGGGCGTGGTAAAAGGCCGGGCCGGTGCGCCCGGGGAACTGACGGGAAATTTTGATGGCGGGAATGTCTGCGGCACCGTGGGAGAGAATACGGTGTTCGGCATTTTCGGCAGCTACGAGGGAGCATCGGACAGTTGGGGACAGGTTTTGGAAAGTGCGGAATGGGGAGAAGTGCGGCCGGGAAAGGCGACAATCCTCTCCACCGTCAACGGGACCCAGACCCAGCCCTATGAGATCTCCATCGATCGGGTGTATCGTGAAGGGAATGAGGAGCGGTTCCTGATTTCCGTGACGGACCCGAAACTGTTGGAGACCACCGGCGGTATTGTGCAGGGAATGAGTGGTTCCCCCATCCTTCAGAACGGAAAACTGGTTGGAGCCGTCACCCATGTCCTGACCAACGACCCGACCCGGGGATATGGCATTTTTATTGAAAATATGCTGGAGGCAGCGGGATAAAGGAAAGACAGGGGCGAACTGCCCCTGTCTTTTTTGATTCATATATGATACAGTGATAGAAAAGGGTGGCGAAAGAAGTGGGTTGGAGAGTTTAGGACGGAGCGGTCATCTACTTTTGGGTATCCTTTGGGGGAGAAATCTGCCCCACTGGCCGTACACTTGACGGCTTTGCAGAGCACAGTAAACAGGAGGGAAAAGCATGGGGAAACGGGGAAAGGTCAGGGCTTACTACCATCTTCCGGGCTTATTTGAAATTTACGAGTTCTACCGTGCATTTTTGCCGGTGTACCGGGAACATCGGGAATATTTTTACGACTGGTGTGAGATCGGCTCCCTTTACGGGGCACCGGCAGACTGTCTTTGGGGCGGCGGACGCATTGGCGGCGGGGAATGCACGGCCCGGGAGGCGTTGGCGCTGACAGAGGAATATGGGATCTCTGGGCGGCTGACCTTCAGCAATTCTCTGCTCCGGGAAGAACATCTGTCTGATCCCGACTGTAATCGGCTGTGCGCACTGTTTGAAAAGGGGACGGGGGTGGAAAACGGAGTGATTGTCCACTCCGATCTGCTGCTGAACTATTTGCAAAAAACATATCCGGGTCTGTATTATGTGTCCTCCACCACCAAGGTGCTGACGGAGTTTTCCCTGCTGCGGGCAGAACTGGAGCGGGAGGCATTTCGTTATGTGGTGCCGGATTTTCGCCTCAACAAAGCCTTTGACCAATGGGAAACCTTGCCCCAGGCACAGAAAGACAAAGTGGAATTCCTCTGCAATGAATGCTGCTGGTTCGGATGTCGGGACAGGAAACGCTGCTACGAAACGGTCAGTCGGCAGAATTTGGGGGAAAATTGCCCGGATCATCGCTGCACGGCACCGGGAGCCGCCGAGGGATACCGGTTTTCCAGGGCCATGGAGAATCCGGGATTCATTGGCATCGATGCCATTCAAAAGACCTACCTGCCCATGGGATTTTCCAACTTTAAGATCGAAGGTCGGGGACTGGGCAGCGCGCTGATCCTGGAATTTCTGCTGTACTATATGACCCGGCCGGAGTATCAGCTCCATGTCCGGGAGCAGATCTATCTGGACAATATGCTGGATTTGTTTTGAGGAACGGTACCAACAGAGTCATGTCCGCCGGAAGTGGGAATCAAACGAAAATAACATCTGCAAGAAAGCGACAGGGTTCCTTGCAGATGTTATTTTATTATTTTGCGGAGTAAACGACAGTCCTTTGAAAAAATTTTCGAAATACAGGAATTTGTCTTTTTGAACCGCTGCGTTTTAATATGGCTTTTGCGAGAAAAAGAGAAATTTTTTGGGATTTTTACATTGAAGACCGTATATTAGGCTTGAATATGAAAAAAACAGTGAAATTTTTGTTTGACTTTATCTGATAAAAGTGCTAAATTATACACTAAGTTTATTTTTGCGGGAGGGGAGAGACGATTGAAACGAATCCTGAAAAACTGCACGCTGATCGATGGAACAGGAAATGAAGTTCCATTGGCACATGCAAATCTGTTCATAAATGAAGGCCGGATTGAGAAAATCACCAGTGGAGACTGCGAAGAACCGGAAGGGTATGAAACGATCGACCTAACTGGAATGTATGTGCTGCCGGGATTGATCAACATGCACGCACACTTGTTTGGAAGCGGGAAACCCAGTAAGTCTATGAGCGGCGGAAAATCACAAGAGAGATTGCTCCGCTTTTTGCAGACTAAAATCGGGGCTGCTGCCCTGAGAAATATGATTCGCAAGAATCTGAAAACCATTTTACATTCCGGCGTGACCACGGTGCGCGGAGTCGGAGATCTGTTTTATTCAGATATTGCTGTGCGGGATGCCATTCAGGGAACCGAGTGGCCGCGAGTGCTGGTTTCCGGTCCGGCGGTGACAGTGCCTGGGGGGCATGGCGACGGTACATTTGCTATTACGGGTACGACACCCGATGAATTGCAGAAACGAACCGATGAGGTTTGTCAGTATAAGCCGGACTTAATCAAAACTTGCGTGACCGGCGGAGTGATCGATGCAAAAAAAGAGGGAGAACCGGGAGAACTGAAGATGTCTGTGGAACAAACAGCCGCAGTCTGCCGGACTGCCCATGCCCATGGGTGTCATGTGGCCTCCCACACAGAAAGCAGCGAAGGCATTCGCGTGGCGCTGGAGGCGGGAGTCGATACCATCGAGCATGGTGCGCCGCTGGATGAGTCGCTGATTGCTCTTTTCAAAGAGAAGGGCGCTGCGCTGATTTGTACCATTTCCCCTGCCTTGCCCCTGTCTGAATTGGACGCATCCATTACGCAGCTGCCTGCGATGGCCAAGGTGAATTCCAAAGTGGTGGCAGATGGAGTCATTTCCGGCGCAAAGACGGCGTTGGCAAATGGAATCCTGGTAGGATTGGGAACTGATGCATCCTGTCCGTTCGTAACGCAGTATAACACATGGGCTGAGCTCTACTGGTTTGCAAAGTATGTGGGCGTCAGCAATGCTTTTGCAATCTACTCTGCAACGCTGCAAAATGCAAAGATATTGGGCATCGATGGGGAGACCGGATCGTTGGAGCCTGGAAAATTGGCTGAGCTGATCGTGGTGGAGAAAGATCCGCTGCAGGATCTGCGGGCGCTGCGAGATGTCCGCATGGTTCTGAACAGAGAGACTTGGATCTCTCATCCGAAGGTCAAACGGCTGCCGGCCGTTGAAGAGCAGTTGGAAAAGCTGCTGTAAAGCATCTGTCAGCAGTGGGAGCGAGATGCCCACAGCTGATGTTGATGAAATGGTAAGCAAAAAAATTGCAAATAGAAGAATGTGTGAGGAGGAGAACAAGATGAAAGATTGGACAATGGCTCTTTTGGAGGACGCAAAAGAAATTCAGGAGGAGTTGGTTGCATGGCGGCGCGAGCTGCATCAGCACCCGGAACTTGGATTTGATTTGGACTTCACGAAAGCTTTTGTAAGGGCGCGGCTGGAGGAATTTGGCTGCGTGCCTGTGGACTGTGGTCTTGCAGGGTTGGTGGTCGTTTTGGGAAAACCCGGCGGCAAGACGATCCTGCTGCGCGGCGATATGGACGCTCTGCCTGTGAAGGAAGAGGCTGAAGTGCCGTACTGCTCTCAGGTGGAAGGAAAAATGCACGCCTGCGGCCATGATTTGCACACTGCAATGATGCTCGGTGCTGCAAAGATCTTGAAAAAGCATGAGTCGGAGCTGAATGGTCAGGTCAAGCTGATGTACCAGCCGGCAGAGGAAATTGTGAGTGGCGCAAAGGACATGGTGGAAAACGGTGTGCTGGAAGCCCCCCATGTGGATGCAGCTGTGATGATCCATGTGATGACAGGCCTTCCACTGCCGAATGGATGCCTGATGATTCCCGAGGGCGGTACAGGCTCCGCCTCCAGCGATGAGTTCCATATCACGGTTCGCGGTAAGGGTGGACATGGCGCCATGCCCAACCTGTCTGTGGACCCCATCAATGTGATGGCACATATCCACCTGGCCCTGCAGGAGATCCATGCAAGAGAGATCACACCGGGAGAGTACCTTGTGATCACGCCGGGTACCTTCCATGCCGGAAACGCCAGCAATGTCATTCCGGATACTGCGGAAATGACGGGAACTATCCGGACTGGCGACATGGCAATGGTCGAATTTGCAAGACAGCGCGTGACAGAGATTGCGGAGTCTGTTGCAAAAACCTTCCGTGCAGAAGCAGAAGTGACCTATGCGCGTTCCTGTCCTCCGATGATCGCAGATGTGGAAATGGCCGAACTTTCTCGTCAGTACCTGAATGAGCTGATGAGCGAAGCGGTTCTGCCTCCGATGCCGTCCGGCAGCAAAATCGGCGGCGGCAGCGAAGACTTTGCGTATGTCAGCGTGCATGTTCCTACGATTGGACTGTTTTTGAGTGCGGGAAATTCCGAAGATGGATATGTTTACCCGCAGCATCATCCCAAAGCGGTGTTTGACGACAGTTATCTCTATCGTGGTACAGCAGCGTATGCATACATTGCAGCGCGTTGGCTTCAGGATCATCAATAAGAATTAGGAGGAAAAAATATGACAGGCGCTCAACTTGCGAACAGCCCTATTTTATACATCCTGATTGCAATCGGTCTGGTTGCAATCGTCGCGTTCTCCCTCTTCAGTTTTTCCAGAGCAAAGAAACGCTGCCTGGAGTTGGGAATTTCTGCCAGCACCATTTCTAACGTCGTAAAATCGACGATTGCAGCATCTTTGGTTCCCAGTCTTGCCATTTTGCTGGGCTTTCTGATCCTTGCAGTTTCCCTTGGGCCGGCATGGCCCTGGTGGCGCTTGTCCGTCATTGGCTCCCTTTCTTATGAGACCATGGCGGCAGACTACACAGCCAGCGGCATTGGCGTGCAGCTGTCTGAGATCCTCTCTTCTGACGCAACAGTGTTTGCAGCGGTGATGATTGTCATGACCATTGGCGTTCTTTCCGGACCGCTGATGGCTGCGTTTGTTGCAGAGAAATACTCCACCGGCGTTATGAAGGCAAAAAGCGGACAGGGCGAGTGGGGTACTGTGCTTTCCGGATGTTTTTTTATCACCATGTTTGCCGTGTATATTCCCATTCTGGTGTTTTCTGACCTGCCCACGGCTTTGACACTGTTTACCAGCCTTGGTCTGGCAATCGTGCTGGGTGTAATCGCCAAGAAAATCCCGGTGCTGAACAACTTCGTGATGGCGATCGTGCTGATTATCAGTATGGCATCCAGTGTGCTTTGGTGCAACCTGTTCGGTTAAGAGAGGAGAAATCAAAATGAAGAAAAAGAATAAAGAAGAATCCAATGCTTTGATCGATCCGTTTACCCGTTGGGCGCATAAATCCGGACGAATCTTTATGCTGCTGTTCCTGGCATACACATTTGTGATTCCCATTGTTGTTTGTGCGATTTACGGGTGCTGGCCGAGCATGAAACAGCTGATCCCGGGTGTCATTTCGATTTGTGCAGTGATGGTTCCCACCAGCATTGCAGAGGTGGGAAGCTATACGCCGATTCTGGGTTCTTCTACCTATCTGACATTTGCAACGGGTAACTTGATGAATCTGAAAGTCCCTTGCGCCGTGGAAGCACAGAAGATTGCAAAAGTTGAGCAGAACACTACAGAGGGTGACGCTATTGCGCTGATTTCCACTTGTGTTTCTTCCATTGTTACCATTGTGGTGCTGGCAATCGGCCTGCTGTTGGTGGTGCCTCTTCAGGGCGTGCTCCAGAACGAGTTCATTGCGACTGCAAGCAACTACATCCTGCCCGCTCTGTTTGGCTGCATGGCACTGGGCCTGCTGGGCAAAGGAAATGGTCAGACATATGTGAAGAACAAACTTCTGATCGCTGTGGCCCCCGCAATTCTGGTTTCGGCACTGACCTTGTCCGGCATTGCGTCTACGGGTCTTGCAGGATACCTGCTTTTGGTCATGATCCCTGTGGGAATCCTGTGTGCAAGAATCATGTGGAAAAAGGGAATTATTCAGGTCAAACCCAATCCCAACTATGTGTCCACTACCGGTGAGACCACCGAAGAGAAATAAGTTCAGAATTTTTCAAATGTAAAATACCCCCCATTGCGTGGAATGGAACCGACATACTCGGCCGGTTTTGTTCCGAATGCAATGGGGGGGTTAACGTATCTTATGCCAGATAGGGGGCAGCAATGCGCTCCACTGCACCAGGATCGGCCTGGTACCAGGAGAGGAAATCCTTTCCGCTTTGCGCGACAGCCTGTCCCACTTCTACCAGAAATGCAGGGATTTTTTCTTCCAGCATCACGCCCAGCTCACGGCCCATGGCCTCGCCTCCCTGACGGTCACAGCCGCCCAGGAAGAACGTGAACGCGCTCTGAGGTTTCCCGTCCACCAGCTTGGTCGCACCGCGGAATCCCATGATTCCGGTCTGGTGGGTGCCGCAGGAAGAGGGGCAGCCGGAGATGTGAATCTGAGGCAGCGCACCGTCCGGCAGATCGGCCTGCCGCACTGCCTGGACGCAGGCCTGGAGCAGACCCTGAGAGTCCCGCATGCCGACCTGGCAGGTCTGGCCGCCGATGCAGCTGACGGAAGTTTCAAACAGGGACTGGGCAGCGTTTCCGGCAGTGGCATCCAGCAGCTGCTGTGCCTCGGCGCCCGTGAGGTTGACGAAATAGGCGCCCTCGTCGGGAGCAAGGCGCATTTCCACGCCTTCCATACCGGAGATGAGATCGCTGACCTGGCACAGCACCTCCAAATCCGGCTGACCGCCGATGGGATGCCAAGCCACGGTATACAATCCGGGCTGTTTCTGGGGCAGGACACGGGGAGATTCCGGCGCGGGGCCGTTTCCGGTTTTGGTCAGGGACACCGGCTGCAGGTCCAGATCCAGGTTTTCGCCGGTGGCAAGGACTTCCTCCAGTTTTTCCTGGAATGCCTTGACATATCCCTCCGGGCCGCCGCAGACATCCTGCATATAGCGGGTCCGGGCTTTGCCTCGATTTTCATAGTTGCCGTATGCGCGGAAGGTGAGCCACATGGCCTTGATATAGTACAGGATCTTCTGGGGCGGAACGGCCTCAGCGACTTTCACGCCGAACCGGGGATTATTGCCCAGACCACCGGCGCTGTAAACATCGAACAGACCGTCGGGGCGGGCGGCAAAGCCCAGATCCCGGAAAGTGGCATGGGTCAGGTTGGCAGGGGAATTGGAGAATCCCACTTTCAGCTTGCGGGGCATTTTTTCTGCCAGAACGAAGTGCATCAGATAATCGCCGGCGGCCTCGGCCCAGGGGAGCACATCGAAATATTCACCGGGTTCTACGCCGGACAGGGGAGAACACATTACATTACGGGGGAAGTCGCCGCCGCCGCCCATCGTGACGATGTCGGCATCCAGGGCCTGCTCCATGATGCTGTATACGGCATCGGGCTGCAGATCGTGGAGCTGAATGGTCTGGCAGGTGGTGAAATGGGCCCGGGGAACGGTCTGTTCCCGCAGGGCTTTGGCCACAAAGGCCAATTTCTTCTGGGTAACGCGGCCGGCGGTCATCCGCAGGCGCAGCATACTGGCTTTGCCGCCTTTCTGCGCATAGCTTCCGTACAGGCCGGAGAACCCTTTGTAAGCGGCTTTATCCAGCGTTCCGGCGTAAAATGCGTCGGTCTTTTCCTGAAATTCAGGCAGATATTGTTTCCAACTTTCGGGATTGATTCGATCCATGAAAACGCCTCCTTGTGCGTAGGATGTGAAAGAGTGTGGTATATTCCAGATTGGTTTGCTGAGAAAATCATACCATAAATCCATAGCAAAGTGCAACCTCTGCTTGACAAATTCATAGGTTTCGCTACACTTGAAATGAATCTTTTTGAATGAGGAGCGAATCAATGAAATTTTGGAAATTGACAGCATGGGTCGCACTGGCGGCGCTGCTGCTGACAGGCTGCGGCGGGCCGGAAACGCCGGAGGCCGGGGCACCGTCTGAACTGCCGTCCCAGGCCATCTCTTTTACAGATGCACTGGGCCATGATGTCACGGTGGAACATTGGGACACCGTGGTGTCACTTTATGGCAGTTTTGCCGAAACATGGATGCTGGCCGGGGGAGAATTGGCGGGCGCTACCAGTGACGCCGTGGAGGAACGGCAGCTGGATTTGGAGAACGCGGCCATTGTGGGCACGGTGAAAGAGCCGAATTTGGAAGAAATCATTGCCGTTCAGCCGGATTTTGTGATCCTGGCGGCGGACATTGCGCCGCAGGCCAAACTCCATGAGGCACTGACCCAGGCGGAGATCCCCCACGCTTATTATCGTACAGACACTTTTGAAGAGTATCTGTCCATGCTGGAACAGTTTTGTTCCATGACCGGGCGGCAGGACCTCTATGAGCAGAACGGACTGGCGGTTCAGGATCAGATCGAGAGCGTTTTGGAGGCAGTGGACGGACAGCCGTCCCCCACGGCGCTGCTCATCCGAGCCTACTCCACCGGCGCTAAGGCCAAAGGAGAGGACAATCTGGCGGGAATCATTCTGCGGGATCTGGGCGTGGACAATCTGGTTTCCCGCCATGAAAGCCTTTTGGAAGAACTGAGCATGGAGGAGATTATTGCGGCCGATCCGGATTGGATCTTCGTGACTACCATGGGCAGCAGTGACGAGGCGGCAATGGCCTATATGTCCTCGACTTTTGAGAATGATCCGGCCTGGGCCGGCCTGTCTGCCGTGAAGAACGGGCAGTATGTGCTGCTGCCCCGGGAGCTGTACCACTATAAGCCCAATGCGCGTTGGGGGGAAAGTTATGCCTATCTTGCAGAGATCCTCTATCCGGACGTCCAATTACCCTAAGCGGAACGCACTGGTGCTGCTGGCGCTGACGGCGGCACTGGTCGGTGCATTTTTACTGAGTTTGCGGTGCGGCAGCCAGAATTATACCGTATCGCAGCTGCTGTCGGCGGCTTTGACCGGAGACCGGGAGAATGTCATCTGGCGGGTGCTGGTCCATGCCCGGCTGCCGAGAACCGTGGCGGCGATGCTGGCCGGAGGCGCGCTTGCACTGGCCGGTGCGCTGATCCAGGCAGTGCTGAACAATGCCATGGCCAGCCCCAATGTGATTGGCGTCAATGCGGGAGCGGGATTTTTCTCCCTGCTGGCAGCGGTGATACTGCCGGAGGCCGTGCAGCTGACGCCCTTTGCCGCTTTTTTGGGGGCGCTGCTGACGGCATTTCTGGTGTATCTTCTGGCAATCCGCGCGGGATTGTCCCGCACTTCGCTGATTTTGGCAGGTCTGGCGGTGAGCAGTATGCTCACTGCCGGCACCAACATGATTGTGCTGTTGGCACCGGAATTGGTGCTGGAGGCGTCCAGTTTCATGCTGGGCGGATTTTCCGGCGTGACCCTGAAAATGGTGGGAAATGCGGCGGGATACCTTCTTTTGGGCGGCGCGCTTGCAATGCTGTTGGCGCCGGACCTGAATGTGCTGAAACTGGGAGAAGAGAGCGCCGCGGCACTGGGGCTGCATGTATCCAGGGTGCGTTCCCTGGCGATTTTGGCAGCGGCGTTACTGGCCGGCGGTGCGGTGAGTTTTTGCGGTCTGCTGGGCTTTGTGGGACTGCTGGTCCCCCATGCGGCCCGTTGGCTGGTAGGCGGAGATGACCGCTGGCTGTTTCCGGCGGCAGCGCTGCTGGGCGGGACCTTTGTCCTGGTATGCGATGTGTTGGCCCGGGTGCTTTTTGCGCCGTTTGTCCTGCCGGTAGGGGTGCTGATGTCCCTGTTGGGCGGGCCGTTTTTCCTCTATCTGCTGCTCAGTCGGAAGGGAGGACGGATCTATGCTTGAATTTCAGTCTGTCTGTGCCGGTTACGGCAAGGAAAAGGTATTGCAGAAAGTGGAATTTTCCGTGCCGGAGGGGTCTGTCACCACACTGGTGGGCCCCAATGGCTGTGGAAAAACCACGCTGCTCCGGGCGGCGGTAGGGCAGCTGCCTTTGCGCGGCGGGGAGATTTTACTGGCCGGGCGGAAACTGGCGGAGTATGACCGGCGGGAACTGGCCAGAACGGTGGCATTTATGCCCCAGGTGCGGGAGGTGCCTGCCATCTCGGTAGAGATGCTGGTGTCCCACGGTCGGTTCCCCTATCTGGGGTTTTCCCGGCGGCTGCGCCGGAGCGACCGGGATGCCGTGCAGCGGGCCATGGAGGAGACCGGGGTGGCCGACTGGGCCAGGCGAGATTTGCGGGAACTGTCCGGCGGCGAGCGGCAGCGGGTGTATATCGCCATGGCGTTGGCACAGGACACGCAGGTGATTGTTCTGGACGAACCTACCACCTATCTGGACCCCGGGAAACAGTTTGAACTGTTGGATCTGATTGCCTCACTTCCCAGCCGGGGAAAGACGGTGGTGATGGTGCTGCATGACCTGGCCCACGCTTTGCGGTACAGCAGCCAGATGGTGCTGATGGAAGGGGGGCGAACGGTGATGTGCGCCCCACCGGAGAGACTGTATGAAAGCGGCACACTGGAACGGGTGTTCGGCATCCGTATCCACCGGGTCGGGCAGGGATACTACTTCACACCGGACTGAACCACTGGTGGAATAGGAATCGGCGGGGAAAGAATCAGGAAACCCGGACGGTATCGGTGGCGACTGCGTTTTGAAAGGCCAGGTCATGCTCCACGAAGATCATCGTGGGAGAAAATTCCTGGATTAGCGTTTCAATTTGCATCCGGGAGTATATGTCGATGTAATTGAGAGGCTCGTCCCACACATACAGGTGTGCCTGTTCACAAAGGCTTTTGGCCAGCAGCACCTTTTTCTTCTGCCCGGCGGAGTAGTTTTCCATATTCTTTTCAAATTGCACCCGGGAAAAGTCCATTTTACGCAGAATGGTCTTGAACAGACTTTCATCAATCTGGTATCGTTTTGCAAAGTCAGTCAGCGACCCGGTCAGCCAGGAGGTGTCCTGGGGCGCATAGGAAATCACCACCCCGGAGCCGACGGTCACCGTGCCGTGATGGGGAATCTCCTGACCCAGAAGTAACTTTAACAGGCTTGTCTTTCCGGACCCGTTTCTGCCGTCCAGGGCGATGCGATCCCCCTGATGCACAGTCAGAGAGAGGGGGCGGCAGATCTCTGCCCCATCAAAGACGGGGGCAACGCCGGACAGCGTGACCAGAGTATCGGCAAAATAACGCAGGGGGAACAGTTTCAGATCTTCTGCGGTTTCCAGATTTTTCAGCAGGCCGGAGGTCTCTTCCATGGCGCGCTGCCGGCGGTTCTCAATGTTTTTGGCGCGCTGCATCATCTTTGCAGACTTATGACCAATGTAACCTTTGTCGGCTTTCACCCCGCCAGTACGGGCGCCGTTTTTACTGTTTTCCACGGCATCTGACCAGTGTTTTGTCTGCCGGACGGATTGCTGCATCTCAGAAATGGACTTTTTCAGTTTGGCATTTTGTGCCAGCTCAAACGCCTGCTGCCGCTGGAAATTGGAAAACCACGAAGAAAAATTGCCTCGCTGCACCTCGATATTGGCGCGATTGATGGATAGAATGTGGTCTACACACCCATCCAGAAAGCAGCGGTCATGGGATACCAGGATGAACCCCTTCTTTCGGTTGAGATAGGCAGATACCACTGCCCGCGCCCGGGTATCCAGATGGTTGGTGGGCTCGTCGATGAGCAGAAAATGCCCTTCGTTGAGAAACAGCGCCGCCAATAAGACTTTTGTCTGCTCTCCGTTGGAGAGGGTGGAAAAGGGCCTCCAGAGCACATCCTCGCGGACTTCCAGGTAGGATAACTCTTTCAGCAGTTCCCATTCCTCCGCCTGTGGGCAGACTTCATAAAAAATCTCCACCGTCATCCGCTCTCGGTTCTCTACGGGATAGGGGAAGTAATCAAATTGTACGGAAGAGCGGATGTGCCCCTGGTATTCATATTTGCCCAGCAGCAGGGAGAGAAATGTGGTTTTCCCCCGGCCGTTTCGGCCCACAAACCCCAGTTTCCAATCTGTATCGATTTGAAAGTTCACATTTTCAAAAATAGTATCATAGCTGGATGGATAGGAAAAGGTAAGATTCTCGACTTGAATCATTGACATAAGACAGTCTTCCTTCGTTCTGAAATGGAACGGAACAAAAAATAAGAGCTGCAAGAAAGCCAATTCTTGCAGCTCGTGACAACAGAACGGTATCCCCCCATAAAGGCGCGATACGACTATGATATTCCCAGTGATTCGAGCGAATAGACTTTTAACTTTCTTGCAAAGGGCACAACGATGCCGTACAGATACAGCAGCATTGTATCGTCCGATTTATTTGCAAGAAATGTTAATCATCTTTTCACCTCACATACCGTATTTTTCACGAGTATAGCACAGTGCTTTTGTGTAGTCAAGCACCATGTGAGGCTCGCGGACATTGCCTGATACCCTGAACTGTGCGAGAGGTTGAGAGAAAACCGCCCCCGGAATGTACCTCAGTACATCCGGGGGCGGTTTTTTGTTGGTTACGGAAACCACCGGCTCTGCCGGTGGAGGTGCCCCGTAAAAAAGCTTTA
>ENA-ORTY01000579-ORTY01000579.1-human-gut-metagenome-genome-assembly--contig:-NODE-579-length-47616-cov-5.758226_pt1 | contig 47616 bp, 43 predicted proteins | sample MGYA00241917_ERZ509198 | MGnify/ENA primary metagenome ERZ509198 (study PRJEB26280, sample SAMEA2338857) | human gut metagenome | biome: human gut; feature: human-associated habitat; material: faeces...
CCATTGAGAATTCACTTTTAAGTGCATGTAAGAACCACTTCGGAACATCCGATAATATTAAGATCGTTATGGACCGCAAGACATGTGACTATTCTGTATACGCAGAGAGAGAAGTTGTTGAAGAAGTATTTGATCCTGCAATCGAGATCAGTCTTGAGGATGCAGAGAAGATCAATCCGGCACTTCATATCGGAGATATCGCACAGGTTGAGCTTCATTCCAAGGAATTCGGACGTATTGCAACACAGAATGCAAAGAACCTGATTCTTCAGAAGATCAGAGAAGAAGAGCGCAAGGCAGTATTTGATCAGTATTTCGAGAAAGAGAAGGATATCGTAACAGGTATCGTACAGCGTTATATTGGCAAGAATATCAGTGTGAATCTTGGAAAAGCAGATGCAATCCTTACAGAGAACGAACAGGTGAAAGGAGAGCATTTCGAGCCGACAGAGCGTATTAAGCTTTATATCGTAGAAGTTAAGAACACACCAAAGGGACCAAAGATCCTTGTATCCCGTACACATCCGGAACTTGTAAAACGTCTGTTTGAATCAGAGGTTGCAGAGGTAAAGGACGGAACAGTTGAGATCAAGAGCATTGCCCGTGAGGCTGGTTCCCGTACAAAGATGGCTGTATGGTCTAACGATCCGAATGTTGATCCGGTCGGAGCTTGTGTTGGTATGAACGGTGCAAGAGTAAATGCAGTCGTAAAAGAGCTTCGTGGTGAGAAGATTGATATCATTAACTGGGATGAGAATCCGGCACTTCTGATTGAGAATGCACTCAGCCCTGCAAAGGTTATTTCTGTTATGGCTGATCCGGATGAGAAGAAAGCAAGCGTTATTGTACCGGATTATCAGCTTTCCCTTGCAATCGGTAAAGAAGGACAGAATGCAAGACTGGCAGCAAGACTGACTGGATATAAGATCGATATCAAGAGCGAGACACAGGCAATTGAATCCGGTGAGCTTCCAGAGAACTATATGGAACTGGGCGAAGGTGTGTACGAAGAAGATGTTTATGATGAGAATGAAGAATATCCAGAGGACGCAGATGTAGAAGTAGATACAGAAGCGGAAAATGAAACAGAAGCTAATGTTCAGCCGGAAGAAGACGGTGAGGAGGCGTAAGAATCTCATTGGGAGCAAATAAAAAGATTCCTATGCGTCAGTGTGTGGGATGTCAGGAAATGAAGAATAAAAAAGAAATGATCCGTGTGATCCGTACCAGTGAAGGAGAATTTCTGTTAGATGCGACCGGACGCAAAAATGGACGGGGCGCATACATTTGTCCAAATCAGGAATGTCTGAAAAAGGCAGTGAAAAGTAAGGGCCTTGAGAGATCTTTTAAGCAGGCAATTCCGCAGGAAGTGTATGAGTCTTTGGAAAAGGAGATGACAGAGCTTGAAACCAGATAAGATCTTATCACTCGTCGGGCTTGCAACGCGGGCAGGTAAGACAGCCAGCGGAGAGTTCTGTACAGAAAAGGAAGTAAAGACAGGAAGAGCAGCGCTTGTTATTGTGGCAGGAGATGCTTCCGAAAATACAAAGAAAAAGTTCCGGGATATGTGTGAATTTTATGAAGTGCCAATCTATTTTTATAAAGATAAAGATACCTTGGGGCATGCAATGGGAAAGGAATTCCGGGCATCTCTTGCAATACTGGACGAAGGTTTTGCGAAGGAAATTATGAAGCAGATGAAGACAGAAGATAATACGGTTGCATAGAGGAGGTAGTGTATATGTCAAAAATCAAAATATATGAGTTAGCGAAAGAACTTGATAAGCCGAGCAAAGAGCTTGTTGAGTTCCTGAATAAAAAGGATGTGGAAGCCAAGACACATATGAGTACCATCGACGAGGCAGAAGCAGATATGGTAAGAAAAGCATTTGCACCAAAGGCAAATGCCGAAAAAGCAGAAGAGGAAAAATCTGACGCACCAAAGAAGAAAAAAATCGTCCAGGTATTCCGCCCGCAGAACACCCAGAGTGGTGGAAGACAGGGTGGAAAGCGTCAGGGTCAGGGACGTGACGACAGACGCGATAACCGTTCTCAGACTGGACGTGATGATAAGAGAGATAACCGTTCAAACGGTGGAAATAAAAATGGAAAATCTCAGAATGGACGCAAAGAAGTAAGAGATGAAAGACCATCCCAGCCAATTCGTCCACGTCCGGACAGAATCCGTCAACAGGTTCAGCAGATGCATGAGGCAGAAGCAGCTGCAGCCGCGCAGAAGAAGAGACTGGAACAGGAGAAAAAAGAGCAGGAAAGAAAAGAAAACCGTTCTCAGGGAAATCGTGATAACCGCGACGAAAGAAGAGATAATCGTGGACGTGATGACAGAAGAGATGACAGACGCGACAATCGTAATCAGGGCGGACGTGATGACAGACGTGATGACAGACGTGATAATCGTGGACGTGATGACAGACGTGACAATCGCAAGAACAGTCCGGCAATTCCAGAGCCAATCGTGGAAGGTCAGAAGCCACAGAGAAACAAAGGAAAAGGTAAGGATGACTTTAAGAAGAAAGATAAAGACTTCCGCCATGACGAAGACCGCGTAGGAAAAGGTAAGAAGGGCAAGAATGAGCCAAAGACTCAGCTTCAGAAACCGGAGAAGAAAGAGCAGAAACAGGAAGAGCAGATCAAATCTATCACGATTCCAGAGGTTCTGACGATTCAGGAACTTGCAGATAAGATGAAGATTGTTCCTTCGGTTATTGTAAAGAAACTCTTCATGCAGGGTAAAATCGTAACAGTCAATCAGGAAATTGATTACGAGACAGCTGAAGAAATCGCATTGGAGTTTGATGTTCTCTGTGAAAAAGAGGAAGTTGTTGACGTGATTGAAGAACTTCTTAAAGAGGACGAAGAGGATGAAAGCAAGATGAAAAAACGTCCACCTGTAGTCTGTGTCATGGGTCACGTTGACCACGGTAAGACTTCACTTTTGGACGCTATCCGTCAGACAAATGTCATCGACCGAGAGGCTGGTGGTATCACACAGCACATTGGTGCTTCTGTTGTAGAGGTAAATGGAGAAAAAATCACATTCCTGGACACACCGGGACATGAGGCGTTTACAGCAATGCGTATGCGTGGAGCAAGTTCTACAGATATCGCAATCCTTGTTGTCGCAGCAGATGACGGTGTCATGCCACAGACTGTTGAGGCTATCAATCATGCAAAAGCTGCAGGTGTTGAGATTATTGTAGCTGTCAACAAGATTGATAAACCGAGTGCTAATGTTGATCGTGTAAAACAGGAATTGACAGAGTATGAATTGATTGCAGAGGACTGGGGTGGAAGTACTATTTTTGTTCCGGTATCTGCTAAGACAGGAGAAGGTCTGGACGAACTGATGGAAATGATCCTTCTGACTGCAGAGGTTATGGAATTAAAAGCAAATCCGAACCGCCGTGCAAGAGGTCTTGTATTGGAAGCACAGCTTGATAAAGGAAGAGGTCCGGTCGCAACTGTACTTGTGCAGAAAGGTACACTCCGTGTCGGAGATGCAATTGCAGCAGGTTCTGCACATGGTAAAGTAAGAGCTATGATGGATGACAAGGGAAGACGTGTCAAAGAGGCAGGCCCATCTGTTCCAGTAGAGATTCTTGGACTTGATGATGTACCGAATGCAGGAGAAGTTGTAGTATGCTGTAAGAATGAAAAAGAGGCAAGAAGCTTTGCTGAGACATTTATTGCTCAGAATAAAGTGAAACTTCTTGAAGATACAAAGTCAAAACTTTCCCTGGATGATCTGTTTACACAGATTCAGGAAGGTAATTTAAAAGAACTTGATCTGATCGTTAAGGCTGATGTACAGGGATCTGTAGAGGCTGTAAAACAGAGCCTTCTGAAGCTGTCTAACGACGAAGTTATTGTAAAAGTGATCCATGGTGGTGTTGGTGCGATCAATGAGTCTGATGTCAGCCTTGCATCTGCATCTAATGCAATTATTATTGGATTTAACGTACGTCCGGATGCAACTGCAAAAGAAACAGCAGAGCGAGAGGGCGTAGATGTACGTCTGTATCGTGTCATCTATAATGCGATTGAGGATGTAGAGGCAGCTATGAAAGGAATGCTTGATCCGGTATTCGAAGAAAAAGTACTTGGTCATGCAGAAGTGCGTCAGACATTCAAGGCTTCCGGTGTCGGAACTATTGCAGGTTCCTATGTACTGGATGGTTTGTTTGAGCGTGACTGCTCAGTTCGTCTGACAAGAGATGGAATTGTGATCTTTGAGGGACCGCTTGCATCTCTGAAACGTTTCAAAGATGATGTAAAAGAAGTAAAAGCAGGCTATGAGTGTGGTTTCGTATTTGCAAACTTCAATGACATCAAAGAGGGTGACCTTGTAGAAGCCTTCAAGATGGTAGAGGTTCCAAGATAAGGAAAATCATGTGAAAAGCCTTCTCTTAGGAGGAATAGAAATTGAGAAAAAGAAGTATTAAGAATACAAGAGTGAACACCGAAGTACAGCGTGAACTCAGTGAGATTATCCGCCGGGGCTTAAAGGACCCGCGGGTAGCTCCGTGGACATCTGTTGTAGCAGTCGAGGTGGCACCAGATCTTAAGACATGTAAAGCATATATCAGTGTTCTCGGTGACGTAAAGGCGCAGGAGGATACAATCAAAGGACTGAGAAGTGCAGAAGGATTTATCCGCCGCGAACTGGCAAGAACTCTGAATATGCGAAACACTCCGGAGATTCAGTTCATTCTGGATCAGTCTATTGAGTATGGTGTTAACATGTCCAAGAAGATTGATGAAGTAACAAAAGATCTGAACACAGAAGGTGATGAAGATGTTGAATCTGAATAAGATTCTGGAACCGGCAAAAACAATCGCCATCGGAGGACATGTGCGTCCGGATGGCGACTGTGTCGGATCCTGTATGGCAATGTATCAGTATATCCAGAATAATTATCCAGACAAAGAAGTGGACGTTTTTCTGGAGGAAATCCCATCTACATTTTACAGAATCAAAGGGACGGATGAGATTTTACATGAGATTGACGAGAGTAAACATTATGATCTGTTCATTGTACTGGACTGTGGAGATACCGGAAGACTGGAGTTTTCTGTGCCACTGTTCGTAAGTGCAGGACATACACTTTGTATTGATCATCATGTCAGCAATATCTGTTTTGCACAGGATAATTATGTTGTACCAGATGCAAGCTCCACTTCAGAGCTTGTTTACAATCTGATTGATAAAGATAAGATTACAAAAGAGATTGCAGAAGCACTGTATCTAGGAATCGTACATGATACAGGAGTATTTCAGTATTCCTGTGCCGGACCATCTACATTTCGTGCGGCGGCAGAACTTCTGGAGACTGGAATTGATGCGGCAGATCTTATTATGGATACATTTTACGAAAAATCTTATGCGAGAATGCAGATTTTCGGACGTGCACTGGTGGAGAGCTTTTTGTTCATGGAAGGAAAATGTATCGTCTCCTATATTCGTAAGAAAGTCATGGATTTCTATGGTGTAAAGCCAAAAGATCTTGACGGGATCGTAAGCCAGCTCCGTAATACCAGAGGCGTGGAAGTTGCTATTTTTATGTATGAGCTGGATCAGAATGTATTTAAAGTCAGCCTTCGTTCTGGGAATGAAGTTGATGTAAGCAAGATTGCAGGATATTTTGGCGGCGGTGGACATGAAAAAGCTTCTGGAGTTACTATGACAGGTACGCCGCAGGATATTCTGAATAATCTGGCAGAGCGCATTGATGAGCAGTTGAAAGGACAGGCATGATACACGGAGTTATAAATGTATATAAAGAGCAGGGATTTACTTCTCATGACGTGGTTGCAAAGCTTCGTGGAATCGTGGGACAGAAGAAAATCGGTCACACAGGCACATTGGATCCGGATGCGGTCGGTGTGCTGCCTGTATGTCTGGGACGTGCAACAAAATTGTGCGATATGCTGACAGATAAAGACAAAGTCTATGAGGCTGTGATGCTTCTGGGTGTGGAGACAGATACCCAGGATACAACCGGACAGATACTAAAAAGCAGTGAGACAGACGAGATTACAGAAGAACAGGTCCGGGCTGCAGTTTTAGATTTTGTGGGGGATTACAATCAGGTTCCACCTATGTATTCCGCGCTTAAAATCAACGGCAAGAAGCTTTATGAGCTTGCCAGAGAAGGCAAGACTGTAGAGCGTGCGGCAAGACGGGTACAGATTTTTGATATTGAAATCCTAAGTATAGCATTGCCACGGGTGACAATGAAGGTTCATTGCTCAAAAGGAACATATATCCGTACACTGTGCCACGATATCGGGCAGAAGCTTGGATGTGGTGCATGTATGGAAAAGCTTACAAGAACAAAGGTAAGCAGATTTGAGATAAAGGACAGTCTGACACTTGCACAGATCGAGGTATTAAAGAAAGAAGACAGACTGTCAGAAATACTGATTCCAATTGATCAAATGTTCGCAAATTATCCGAGCATTATTGTGTCGGGAGAAGCGGCGAGACTTGCGTATAATGGTAATGGGATCAAAGACAGAGATGTCCGGAAAGATGAAAATATTCTGGACGAAGCGTATGTCAGGGTATATGATGATGTAGAAGATTTTATTGGGGTGTATCAGTATCACGAGAAAGAACGTGAGTACCGGATACGGAAAATGTTTTATATAAAAGAGGAAAAATAGATGCAGTATATCAGAGGTCTTGAGCATTATGACAATGCCAGAAAGACAGCAGTGACATTTGGAAAGTTTGACGGACTTCATAAAGGGCATATGACGCTCGTTGACACAGTGAAAAAACTGCAGGACAAAGATGATGTAGATAGTGTAGTATGTGCGTTCGATATGGATTCACCGGCGCTATTGATGCTTCCGCAGGAACGGCAGATTCATCTGGAGGATGAGGTGGATTATCTGGTCGACTGTCCATTTACAGATGAAATCCGTCAGATGAGAGCTGAGGATTTTATCCGGAATATTATCATCGGAACATTTCATGCAGCTTATGTAGTAGTAGGTACAGATTTCCAGTTTGGCTATAATAAAGAAGGAGATATCTATATGCTTGCCCAGTATCAGGAAAGATATGGATATCGTCTGATCGTTCTGGAAAAGATACGGTATGAGAATCATATTATCAGCAGTACTTACACAAAGAAGATACTGGGAACCGGAAACATGGATCTGGTCGGCAGACTTCTGGGCTATTCTTATGGAATCTGCGGCACGGTAGAGCATGGACATAAACTTGGAAGAACACTTGGATTTCCAACGATGAATATTGCATGGCCGAAGCGCAAGATTATACCGCCGAGAGGCGTGTATCTGTGCCGGGCGTATATGGACGGTTATGGATATAATGGTATTGCAAATGTAGGAGTCAGACCGACCGTATCCAACGAAGAGAAGGTGTGGCTTGAGACATTTTTATTTGATTATGATGCAGATGCTTACGGCAAAGAAGTCATGGTGGAACTGATTGAGTTCGTCAGACCGGAGCAGAAATTTGAAAATAAAGAAGAACTGAAAGCGCGTGTGGATAAAGATATCGCCAGCGGCAGACAGTATTTTAAAATTTAAGCATAAAATTAGTGCTTTACAAGATAAAGTATATATGATATATTAGTCAAGTGAGTTAGCCGGTGTTCGGTAATAGGAATCTCCAACCGTTACTTAATACCAGGCGATATATAAGAATTTAAGGAGGAACCACAACATGGTAACAAAAGAGCAGAAAGAACAGATTATTGCAGAATATGGTAGAACAGCAGGGGATACAGGATCACCGGAAGTACAGATTGCTATCCTGACAGCTAGAATCAATGATCTTACAGATCATTTCAAAGCTAACCCGAAAGATCACCACTCAAGAAGAGGACTTCTTAAGATGGTAGGACAGAGAAGAGGACTTCTTGCATACCTTAAGAAGACAGATATCGAGAGATATCGTGCACTGATCGAGAAGCTTGGACTGAGAAAATAATTCAGTTATGTTTAGAGACGTTCATTTTATGGACGTCTCTTTTTCTATAGTAGGAAATCGCATTTTCTAATATAAAAAAGCCAAAAATCCCCAAAAAGCCGATACCATGTAATATGAATTTTTATATGGCACATTTTATATATGTATGTTATAATATTAAAGATTATGGACGGGGATAACACTCCGAGACCACTGAAAAGGGTATTTGCTTCGATGAAAAGTACATTTTTCAGTAGTTTCGGTGTTCCCCGGCCGATGAATAATACATGAGATACCAAAAGTGAGAGAATACGAGAGCGTGGGATTTTCATATGGTATCCTGTGAGTTCAAGAGTAATAGAGAAAAAGGAGAACACTATGTACAAAAAGTTTGAGATGGAACTGGCTGGAAGAACTCTTCGCGTAGATGTAGACAGAGTTGCAAAGCAGGCAAATGGTGCTGTTCTGATGCATTACGGTGATACGACTGTTCTGTGTACGGCAACTGCATCTGAAAAGCCGAGAGAAGGAATTGATTTCTTCCCATTAAGTGTAGAGTACAATGAGAGAATGTACGCTGTAGGAAAGATTCCGGGAGGATTTAATAAACGAGAGGGAAAGGCATCTGAGAATGCAGTTCTGACAGATCGTGTTATCGACCGTCCGATGCGTCCGCTGTTCCCGAAAGATTATCGTAACGATGTAACACTGGAGAATCTGGTATTATCTGTAGATCAGGACTGCTCACCGGAGCTTACAGCTATGCTTGGTGCTGCAATTGCAACAACTATTTCAGATATTCCGTTTGATGGACCAATCTCTACAACACAGGTTGGACTTGTTGATGGCGAGTTTGTGATTAATCCGACTGCAGAGCAGAAAGCTGTATCAGATCTTGCCCTGACTGTTGCATCTACAAGAGAGAAAGTTATCATGATCGAGGCCGGTGCCAATGAAGTGCCGGAGCAGCAGATGATCGATGCAATCTTCAAGGCTCACGAAGTGAACCAGGAAGTGATTAAATTCATTGATACAATCGTAGCTGAGTGTGGAAAGCCAAAGCACTCATATGAGAGCTTTGCTGTACCGGAAGAGTTATTTGCAGCTATGAAAGAAGTGGTAACTCCAGAAGAGATGGAAGAAGCTGTATTTACGGATGACAAGCAGACTAGAGAAGAAAATATTCGTGTTGTTACAGAAAAGTTAGAAGAAGCATTTGCAGACAATGAAGAGTGGCTTGCAATTCTTCCGGATGCTGTATATCAGTACCAGAAGAAGACTGTTCGTAAGATGATCTTAAAAGACCACAAGCGTCCAGATGGAAGACAGATCGATCAGATCAGACCACTGGCAGCAGAGGTAGACCTGATTCCTAGAGTTCATGGTTCTGCAATGTTTACTCGTGGACAGACACAAATCTGTGATATCTGTACACTGGCTCCGTTATCTGAGGCACAGAGATTAGACGGACTTGACGAGGCAGAGACAACAAAGAGATATATGCACCACTATAATTTCCCATCATACTCTGTAGGCGAGACAAGACCTTCCAGAGGACCGGGACGCCGTGAGATCGGACATGGAGCGCTGGCTGAGCGTGCACTTGTACCAGTACTTCCAAGTGAGGCAGATTTCCCATATGCGATCCGTACAGTATCTGAGACATTTGAGTCCAATGGATCCACATCACAGGCAAGTGTATGTGCATCTTCTATGGCTCTGATGGCAGCAGGTGTACCAATCAAATCTGCAGTAGCAGGAATCTCCTGTGGACTTGTAACAGGTGATACTGATGATGATTACCTTGTACTGACAGATATCCAGGGACTGGAAGACTTCTTCGGAGATATGGACTTCAAGGTAGCCGGAACACATGAAGGTATCACAGCTATCCAGATGGATATCAAGATTCACGGATTGACAAGAGCCATCATTGAAGAGGCAATTGCAAAGACAAGAAAAGCAAGACTTTACATCATGGATGAGGTTATGTCCAAAGCAATCAATGAGCCAAGAGCTGAGGTCGGAGAATACGCACCTAAGATTATCCAGATGCAGATTGATCCTCAGAAGATCGGTGATGTTGTCGGTCAGAGAGGAAAGACAATCAATGCGATCATTGAGCAGACAGGTGTGAAGATTGATATTACAGACGATGGTGCAGTATCTATCTGCGGAACAGACGCAACAGGAATGGAGCAGGCAAGAAAGCTCATTTATACAATCGTTACTGACTTTGAGGCCGGACAGGTTCTGGAAGGAAAAGTCATCAGCATCAAAGAGTTTGGAGCATTCGTTGAGTTCGCACCAGGTAAAGAAGGAATGGTACACATTTCTAAAATTTCAAAAGAAAGAGTGAATCATGTAGAAGACGTCCTGACACTTGGCGATACAGTGAAAGTTGTATGCCTTGGAAAAGATAAGATGGGAAGATTCTCATTCAGCATGAAAGACGTAGCAGAATAAAAAAATTGTAAATTAGGGATGTAGTAAAATGTTAAAATGCTACGTCCCCATCATTGATTAAGGGTGTCCCTTTTTGAAGGAAGGGGTGCCCTTTTTTTGCATTGCAAATAATCGAACCATATGATTTTAAAGATGCTGTGCCATTTCAGACACCGTATTTTGCCGGATATGTGGCAGATCGATATGATGTGAATATGGAAGAATGTATCCTTTCTTAGTGAAAAAAACCAGTCATAAATCCTGTCCATTTACATATATTGAGAGTAAGAGGTGAGAAATCATGAAAGAAGAAGTTATTTTAACCATTTTGCCGCATCAGATCAGGGAGGTTCTTAAGAGAGAGAATATTGATTTCCAGAGTATTCAGGAAATCAGGCTTCGGGTCGGAAAACCTTTGATTTTGCTGTACAGAGGAAATGAAGTGATTCCTGAGGCGGACGGCAGGCCGTATTACATCACAAAAGATGAAATACGGGAAATGTTAGATTACATCAGTGGATATTCACTGTACTCTTATGAACGTGAGATGAGTCAGGGATATATTACAATTGAAGGAGGGCATAGAGTGGGACTGTCAGGACAGGCTATAATGGAAAACGGAAAGGTGAAAAATTTAAAATACATTTCATCGATCAATGTGAGAATGTCACATGAAATACTTGGATGTGCAGATGGACTATTGCCTTATATTACTTTCCACAGGCGATTATATCATACACTTCTTGTCTCGCCTCCGGGTTGTGGAAAGACGACACTACTTCGGGATCTGATACGACAAATTTCAGAAGGCAATGAGTTTATTAAGGGAATGTCTGTCGGTGTTGTCGATGAACGTTCAGAGATTGCCGGCTGTTACAGAGGTGTGGCACAGAATCATCTGGGAATCCGTACAGATGTACTGGATGGGTGTCCAAAGGCTGAGGGAATGATCATGCTGATTCGTTCGATGCGTCCCGAAGTTATTGCAGTTGATGAAATTGGAGGGAGTGAAGATGTACATGCTATTGAATATGCAATGCATTGCGGCTGCCGTATGCTTGCAACAGCTCACGCAGATTCTATGGAGGAACTACAAAAGAAACCAGTATTTGATCGGCTGATACGGGAAAAAAGATTTGAACGTTATGTATTACTTGGAAATGAGCCACAGATAGGAACGATTCAGGAAATTTATGATGAGAGAGGTTCGCTTCTGTATCAGGATCAGGAGGAAAAAACTGCTATATGTTAAAGTTTCTTGGAAGTCTTTTTATAGTAAGTTCTATGACCGGGATTGGAATCTGGAAAGCAGAAGAAGTGAAACACTCCTATCAGGCGTTAGGAAAAATATATCATTTGATTGGAATGATGAAAAATGAATTAAGTTATGCGGGCTCGGAATTTGGAGAAATGTTCGAATGTCTTTCGAAAAAAGTGGATGCACCATATCGAAATTGGCTGCTTGGAATGAACATACAGATGGAAAGAAGAGATGGAAAGACATTTTCTGAAATATGGGAGGATAATGTCAATGGTTTTTTGAAGGAAAGCGGACTTGGTATGGAAGCTTTAAACCATTTAAAAATGCTGGGCAGAAATCTTGGAGGAGCCGATCGGCAGATGCAGATCTGGTCCATGGAACGTTATTTGAAACAAATAGAATTACAGATGGACGAGATGAGAAAAGATATTCAAATGCGAATGAAAGTGCGAATTTGTCTTGGAGCAAGTGCAGGAATATTGATTACCATATTCTTGATATAACAAAGGAATATTTAGTTGTAAATGAAAAACCATGAGCTGCGAATGTGAATCAGGAGGTAACTATGAGTGTCAATTTAATCTTCAAAATTGCAGCAGTTGGAATTCTTGTGTCTGTTATAAGTCAGGTGCTCAAACACAGTGGGAGAGAGGAACAGGCATTTCTGACAAGCCTTGCAGGCCTGATTCTTGTATTATTTTGGATTGTACCTTACATATATGAACTTTTTGAATCGATCCAAAGATTGTTTACACTGTAAAAGGGCAGTGAGCGCGAAAAGGAAAGGCGGCATCTTACATGAGTATTTTGAAAGTAGGGGTTCTTGCAGTTGCCGGAGTTCTTCTGGCAGTTCAGTTTAAAAATGGGAAAACAGAATATAGCACTTATATAAGTGTTGTATTGGGAATTTTAATTTTTGGCGGAATTTTGGGATATCTGGAAATATTGATCCATGCATTTGATAAGTTGGAAGAGGATTTGGATTTAGATTATGCATATGTCGCAATTTTATTGAAAATGCTTGGAATTACTTATGTGTCGGAACTTGTGTCTGCAATCTGTAAAGATGCAGGATATCAGTCAGTTGCACTTCAGATTGAAATATTTGCAAGGCTTGGGATCATGGTTTTGTGTATTCCGATTCTTATGACACTTCTGGAGGTTGTACGAGGGTTTCTGGGGTAGAGCGTATGTTGATAAGAAAAATATCGGACGTGGAAAAATTCACGAAAAATTCCCGGAGATTTATGTGTCGGAGATTTGTAGGATTAGGGATGCTTTTTTTGTGCTTCTGTATGGAGTTACTTATTGGGAGAAATGTTTATGCATCACAGCTGCAATCAGGTATAAACGATGAATCTGCACTGAATTCAAGTGTTGTCTGGCAGTTTGCAGATCAGTACGACTACGGCGAAATTGATGAGACATTAAAAGAACTCTTTCCCAAGGAAAGGCTGGATTTTAAAGAAATACTTATAGGAGTTCTGTCTGGTGATATTACATTTTCAGTTCAATTATTGAAGCAGCTTGTTAAAGAACAGTTCTCCTATGCATTTGCGAGCAGCAGGCAGAACCTGATACATATTCTCATGCTGGCGATTATGACGGCAGTATTTACGAATTTTGCCCGGGCATTTGGAAATGGTCAGGCAGCAGACACGGGCTTTTACGTGATGTATCTTCTGATTGTGGCACTTTGTCTGAATTCCTGCCAGATCATCATGGACTGGGTGGAGGCAGGAATCAGCAATCTGATACAGTTCATGACAGTATTTGGTCCTATTTATTTTCCGGCGGTGGCAGTCGCAAAAGGGAGTGTGACTGCAATTTCTTTTTACAGCCTGACGCTTTTTCTTGTATATCTGGTAGAGATGTTTCTGAAGTATGTGGTGCTCCCGGCAATTCATATTTATATTTTAGTAAGTATGCTGAATTATTTGACAAAGGAATCGTATCTGAGCAAACTGGCAGAGTTGATAAAGACTGTACTTGTGTGGATTATGAAGACAATTCTGGCGGGTGTAGTGGGGCTGAATCTGGTGCAGAGCCTTTTAAGTCCTGCTATGGATACAGTCAAAAGAAGTGCGTTGACGAGGGGCACTGAGGCAATACCTGGGATCGGAAATGCGATTGGCGGTGTGACAGAGGTGATTTTTGCTTCGGCAGTGCTTGTGAAAAATGGAATAGGTGTAGTGGGAGCAATTATCTGTTTTGCTCTTTGCCTGATGCCGATTGTACAGATAGGGGCAATCGCACTTCTTTATAAACTGGCGGCAGCTCTGATGCAGCCGGTATCAGATGTCCGGATTATTGGATGTATGGAAACTGTAGGAGAAGGTATGAGGCTTTTGATCCGGGCAGTGTTTACAGTAGGAATGTTGTTCCTTATTACAATTATACTGGTGGCGGCATCTACTGGGACAACATAAAAGCTTTACAGCAAAATGAAACTGTGAAAAGACATAAGACAGAAACAGGAAGGAGAAACAAGTGGTTCAGGAATGTTATGACTGGGTGTGGAAACTGGCTGGATATCTGATTTTTATGACGGCAGTATTACAGCTTGTCCCAGGAGAGAAAGACCGCAAGTACATTCATTTTTTTACAGGACTGGTGCTGATCATTCTGATAGCATCGCCTGTGATAAAATTCTTTACTTCAGATGATCTATTTGTTCAGTTTCAGGATCAGTATGATGCAATGGAGACACAGGTAGAGGAGATGTTAAAGAATACCTCCGGATTGGAATCTGTGATGAAATCTCAGGATAATAGAAACGCAGAAGATGAGCTAAGTGAAAACGTGGAAGGGGGAGAGCCCGGTGGAATCCAGGTGGAGGAGATCCGAATCGGACACGGCAGTGAAAATCCGTAAGGTGTTTGAACATTTAAAGCATGGAAAGGTAAAAAAAGACCAGCTTCTTATCGTGTTTTTGGTGGGAATTCTTTTACTCGTGATTTCAATTCCTGCCGGAACTAAGAAAGACAGCAATACTGGAACTAAGAAAACACTGGCCAATTCGTCAAAAAGCAGTGTCGGAACGACAAAGCAGAGTGAGTATACAGCTTATATGGAAGAACGACTGGAACGGATTCTCTCCCAGATTGACGGGGCGGGACAGGTGCAGGTGATGATTACCTGGAAGTCTGATGGTGAAAAGGTGGTTGAAAAGGACAGAAAGTCCAATGAGGAAAATGTGTCCGAGCAGGACAGTCAGGGAGGCAGCAGGACAACGAGCAGCCATGACACGCAGGAGACGACAGTCTATAATAGTGGAAGCAGTACTTCCGGTGTACAGGAGCCTTATGTCAGCAAGGAGCTTTCCCCTCAAGCACAAGGTGTGATTGTGATTGCGCCGGGCGGAGACGATGCAGTAGTCGTAAAAAATATTACTGAAGCTGTGCAGGCATTATTTGAGATAGACACGCATAAGATTAGAATAATGAAAGGCGGGAGGGTGAAGTAAGTGAAGCGAATCTTAAAAAAGAATCAATTGATCATTGCGGCTCTTGCAGTGATGATCGCAGCAGCAGGATATCTGAATTATTCCGGAAGATTATTACCGGGATCTCAGAATACGAAGGAGGCAGGCAGTGACCTTGCGAATAAAGAACTTCTGGATATTTCTGATGAAGATGTTGCCAGTGCTTCCGGGGATATCAAAAGCCAGGACGGCGATGAAGGCGAAGTAGATGGCAATCCAGGCGAAGCGGTCTTAACTTCAGGGGATGCTCAGGCAGTGGCTGCACAGGCGAAGGTCACAAGAGAACAGGTGCGTGCCAAGAACAAGGAGACGCTTCAGAGCATCATTGACAGTGACTCTTTAAGTGATGCCCAGAAGCAGGACGCTGTGGCGCAGATGGTAGCCATGACAGAGATTGCAGAAAAAGAAACGGCAGCAGAGACAATGCTGGCGTCAAAAGGCTTTCTTGATTCTGTAGTCAGTATTTCAGAGGACTCTGCAGACGTTGTTGTCAATGCATCAGAACTGACGGAAGCAAACCGGGCTCAGATTGAAGACATTGTAACAAGGAAAACAGGCGTGGCAGCGCAGAATATTGTAATCACTCCAGTATATGCAGAAGGAAAATAATCGATTTACGCAGACTTGTTACTTTGCGATAAGGCGGCTATCTACAGCCGCCAAATTTTCGTTGAGGAAAATGTCTCCTTATGCTATAATGTATGTCGCTGATTGAAACATGAGATAAGTCCACATTTGTTCATAACTTTAATAAATGTAAAAAATATGATGTAGATATGAAGTGTGAAGATGGGACAGTTTAGATAGGAGAATTCAAATATATGTCAAAGATAAAGGACGATGTTAAGAAACAGATTGAGAAAAGACGAACATTTGCGATCATTTCCCATCCGGATGCCGGTAAGACGACTCTGACTGAGAAGTTTCTGCTATATGGAGGAGCAATCAATCAGGCAGGAAGTGTAAAGGGAAAAGCAACATCAAAACATGCAGTTTCTGACTGGATGGAAATTGAGAAAGAAAGAGGTATTTCAGTTACTTCTTCTGTATTGCAGTTCAATTATGGAGGATATTGTATCAACATTCTGGACACACCGGGACATCAGGACTTCTCAGAGGATACATACCGTACTCTAATGGCAGCAGATTCTGCGGTCATGGTCATTGATGCATCCAAGGGTGTTGAGGCACAGACAAGAAAGCTGTTCAAAGTATGTACGATGCGCCATATTCCGATTTTTACATTTATCAATAAGATGGACCGTGAGGCGATGGATACATTTGAACTATTAGATGATATTGAAAATGAACTGGGAATCGCGACCTGCCCGGTCAACTGGCCGATCGGTTCCGGTAAGGAGTTCCGCGGTGTCTATGACCGTGCTACAAAGAGTGTGGAATTATTCTCAGATACAAGAAAGGGTACGACACAGGGAGAAGTGCAGATTGTGCCGATCGATGATCCTTCCCTGAATGGACTCATCAGTGAAGAGCAGAAAGCAAAGCTGGAGGAAGAGATTGAGCTTCAGGATGGAGCCGGAGCAGAACTGGATCAGGAGATGGTAAGTAAAGGAGAACTTTCACCGGTATTCTTCGGATCTGCTCTGACGAACTTTGGAGTAGAGACATTCTTGAAGCATTTCCTTAAGATGACTACATCACCGCTTCCAAGAAAGTCTGATAAAGGTGAGATCGACCCGATGGAAGAAGGCGATTTTTCTGCATTTGTATTTAAGATTCAGGCAAATATGAATAAAGCACACCGTGACCGTATCGCATTTATGCGTATCTGTTCCGGAGAATTCGAGGCAGGCATGGATGTATTCCATATGCAGGGAGGCAAGAAAGTACGACTTTCCCAGCCACAGCAGATGATGGCCAGTGAGCGTCACATGGTGGATAAAGCTTACGGTGGAGATATTATCGGTGTCTTTGATCCGGGAATTTTCTCAATCGGAGATACATTGACAACCTCCTCTGACAAGTTCAGTTATGAAGGAATCCCGACTTTTGCACCGGAACATTTTGCAAGAGTGCGTCAGGTCGATACGATGAAACGTAAACAGTTCATCAAAGGAATTAATCAGATTGCGCAGGAAGGTGCGATCCAGATATTCCAGGAGTTTAATACAGGTATGGAAGAGATCATTGTAGGAGTTGTAGGAGTTTTGCAGTTTGATGTTTTAAAATATCGTCTGGAGAATGAATATAACGTAGATATCAGACTGGAGAATCTGCCATATGAGTATATCCGTTGGATTGATAATCCGCAGGACTTCGATCTTGCAAAGCTTTCAGGTACTTCTGATATGAAGAAAGTGAAGGATTTAAAAGACCGTCCGCTTCTTCTTTTTGTCAATGAGTGGAGTATCCGCATGACCCAGGAGCGTAACGATGGACTGGTTCTGACTGAATTTGCCCGATAAGGTTTGTAAATATTTACCGTGAACCTTTGCAAATGTATGCGAATGTGGTAAAATGCTTAAAAAGGACGTATAGAAAAACCGAAAGGATTGGTAGATATGAGTAAAGAAGAAAAGAAAACTTATACAATAAAGTCAGATGAGAATCTGGGCGAAGTAAAGATTGCCGATGAAGTTGTAGCAATTATCGCAGGACTTGCAGCTATGGAAGTAGAAGGTGTTTCTTCTATGGCAGGGAATGCGACAAGAGAGCTGATCGCAAAGCTTGGAATGAAATCTTTATCCAAAGGTGTAAAAGTAGATGTCCTGGACGGCATCGTGACTGTGACACTGGCTCTTAATATGAGCTATGGATACAGTATTAAAGATATTACAGCAAAAGTGCAGGAGAAGGTAAAAGCTGCAATTGAAAATATGACAGGACTTGAGGTTGCGGACGTGAATATCCGTGTAGCCGGAGTTGATGTGCCGGAGGAAGCATAAGTGAAGAGAACAGAGATGAGGGAACACATTTTCAGAATGGTGTTCAGTTATGAATTTAACAGTGATCAGGAGATGCCGCAGCAGATGCAGCTTTATTTTGAACAGCTTGACCAGGAACCAAAAGAGGAAGACATGGCATATATCAGAGACAAGGCTCTGAACGTCATCTTGAAATCTGAAGAGATTGATGAGATGCTCAATGAACATGTGACAGGCTGGAAGACAAGCCGCATGAACAAGGTAGATCTAAGTATCTTAAGACTTGCGGTCTATGAGATGAAATATGACGAGGACGTACCGGTAGGAGTTGCAATCAACGAAGCGGTAGAGCTCGCAAAAAAATACAGTGGTGATGAAGGCCCGGCATTTATCAATGGTGTGCTGGCCCGGCTGTCATAAATAACAGACTGATATACGCCTGACGGGGGATTGAGTAGAACATTACATGTTGCCCCGCGGGCGAATCTTGAATATAGAGGTGTGTAATGACACGGAATGTATATACGGTAGGCCAGGTGAATGCTTACATCAAGAACATGTTTACACAGGATTACATGTTGAACCGTATCTATGTGAAGGGCGAGGTATCTAATTGTAAATACCATACTTCAGGACATATATATTTTTCACTGAAAGATGAGTCTGGAACGATTGCCTGCGTAATGTTTGCCGGGCAGCGCGGCGGGCTCTCTTTTCGTATGTGTGAGGGACAGCAGATCGTAGTGTTCGGACAGGTCAATGTCTATGAAAGAGGAGGTTCTTATCAGTTATATGCAAGGGAGATCCGTTTGGATGGAGAAGGTGTTCTTTATGAGCGTTTTCAGGCTCTTAAGCGTGAGTTGGAAGAGATGGGAATGTTTGCTTCGGAATATAAGATGCCGATTCCTGCATATGCACGAAGAATCGGTGTTGTGACAGCACCGACCGGAGCTGCGATCCGGGATATTATGAACATTTCCAGACGAAGAAATCCTTTTGTACAACTTATTTTGTACCCGGCACTTGTGCAGGGAGAAGGCGCGAAAGAGAGCATTGTAAAAGGTATACGTATGTTGGATCAGGATGACATAGATGTGATCATTGTCGGACGAGGCGGCGGATCCATTGAAGATTTGTGGGCGTTCAACGAAGAAGAAGTTGCAAGAGCAATTTTTTACTGCCGGACACCGGTGATTTCTGCGGTAGGGCATGAGACGGATACGACTATTGCAGATTATGTGGCAGATCTTCGAGCACCGACTCCTTCTGCAGCAGCAGAATTGGCAGTGTATGATTACTGGAAGACACAGGAACAGGTGGATGTAAGAAGAAGTCAGTTACAGGGCTATCTGCGAAGAAAAATGGAGGTATCTAGACTTCGAATCGAGAAGTATGAGACGAAGTTAAAGTATCTGCACCCTGAGCATAAGCTTCAAGAAGACAGGCAGAGAATGGCGGATACAGAAGAAAAGCTGCATATGCTGCTACATCGCAAAGTAGAGCAGTACAGACACCGGTTTGCAGTTTATATGGAACAGATGAAAGGATTATCCCCACTTCAGAAACTGAATCAGGGATATGCATATATTGAAGATGTGGACAAAAAAGCAGTCCGAAGTATCGAACAGGTCAGATGTGGTGATCATCTGTCGGCATATGTGACAGATGGATCCATTCAGATGATAGTAGAGAGTGTAAAGGAGGAGCGCCATGGCTAAGGAAGAAAAAACACTGGATGAGATGTTTCAGGAACTGGATAAACTGATCCAGGCTATGGAGGAGCCGGAAGTATCTCTGGAAGATTCTTTTCAGATGTATCATCAAGGCATTGATATGTTAAAGGCATGCAATGACAAGATGGATAAAATCGAAAAACAGATGCTTGTATTGGATAGTGAAGGAGAGACACATGAGTTTGAATCTTGATTTTAAAGTACAAAAAGAGCAGAAAGTCAGGGAGATTGAAGATTCTCTGCAGAATTACCTGCCAAAGCAAAAGGGATACCAGAAAATTATTATGGAAGCTATGGGATATAGTCTTCTGGCCGGAGGAAAGAGACTTCGTCCGATGTTGATGAAGGAGACTTATACTTTGTTCGGTGGTCAGTCAAAAGTAATTGAGCCATTTATGGCAGCGATTGAGATGGTTCATACATATTCTCTTGTACATGATGACCTTCCGGCAATGGATAATGATGAATATCGAAGAGGGCGTAAGACGACGCATGTTGTATACGGAGAAGACATGGCGATTCTGGCGGGAGACGCTTTGTTGAATTACGCATTTGAGACAGCAGTCAAAGCATTTGTTCTGGAACCGGAAGATAGTCTGACAATCGGAAATGCAATCCGCGTACTTGGTGAGAAAGCCGGAATTTACGGAATGCTTGGAGGTCAGGTCATCGATGTAAAAGAGACCGGGCATGCTGTTTCAAAAGATGTGTTAGATACGATCTACGAATTAAAGACCGGAGCACTTATCGAAGCTTCTATGATGATCGGAGCAATTCTTGGGGGAGCAAGCCAGGAAGAGGTAAAGACGGTAGAGCGTATTGCAAGCCTTGTTGGACTGGCATTCCAGGTGCAAGATGATATTCTCGATGTGATAAGCACCCAGGAAGAACTTGGCAAACCGATACATAGTGATGAAAAGAATGAGAAGACTACTTATGTAACATTACTTGGCATTGACGATGCAAAGAAAGTGGTCGAAGAAAAATCGGAAGAGGCGATCAGCCTGCTTCGGACACTTCCGAATGAGAATCCATATCTGGAAGAATTGCTTATGGAGCTGATTCACAGGAAAAAATAGAGGGGGACCAGTATGCTGGAACGAATACAAAAGGAAAATGACATAAAAAAACTAAACAGCGAGGAATTGGAGTGCCTTGCAGGAGAGATCCGTGAATTCCTTGTAGAGAAGGTCAGCAAGACAGGAGGACATCTGGCTTCCAATCTTGGCGTTGTAGAGCTTACGATGGCATTGCATCTGATCTGTGATCTGCCAAAGGATAAGATTATCTGGGACGTTGGACACCAGTCCTATACACATAAATTACTGACCGGACGAAAAGAAGGATTTGAAGATTTAAGAAGTTACGGCGGTATGAGCGGCTTCCCGAAGAGAAAAGAAAGCCAGTGTGATGCATTTGATACAGGACACAGCTCTACTTCGATTTCTGCAGGACTTGGTTATGTGAGAGCAAGAGATTTAAAACATGAAGATTATACCGTTATCTCTGTGATCGGCGATGGTTCTCTGACCGGAGGTATGGCATATGAGGCGCTGAACAATGCATCGAATCTGAAGACGAATTTTATTGTGGTACTCAATGACAATCATATGTCCATTTCAGAAAATGTAGGCGGAATGTCCAGATATCTGGCAAATCTCCGGACGGCAGATATCTATACCGGACTGAAAAAAGGTGTGACAAATGCTTTGCAGCAGGTGCCGGTCATGGGAGACCGTATGATTGAGCATATCCGGAAGACAAAGAGCAGTATCAAGCAGCTTGTGGTACCGGGCATGTTCTTTGAGGATATGGGAATTACTTATCTGGGACCGATTCCGGGACACAATTTACCAATGCTCTGCAAAGCTCTTAAGGAAGCGAAGAAAGTGGAAGGCCCGGTACTCCTTCATGTTATGACAACAAAAGGAAAGGGCTATGAACCTGCAGAGACAGCACCGGATAAATTTCACGGGATCGGACCTTTTGACATAGAAAGCGGTAAGGTACTTGCAAAAAAAGAAGGAGATACTTATACAGATGTGTTTGGTAAAGTGCTTTGTGACGAGGCATCCAGAAATCCAGATATTGTGGCAATCACAGCTGCCATGGCAGATGGAACCGGACTTGCCAGATTTAAGAAGCATTATCCGAATCGTTTTTTTGATGTTGGAATTGCGGAAGAACACGGTGTAACATTTGCTGCGGGACTGGCAGCAGGAGGATTAAAGCCTGTATTTGCAGTTTACTCTTCATTTTTGCAGAGAGGATATGATCAGTTGATCCACGATGTGGCACTGCAGAATCTGCCGGTGGTATTCGGGGTAGATCGTGCGGGTCTTGTCGGAAGCGATGGAGAGACTCATCAGGGAATATTTGATCTGTCATTTTTATCCAATATTCCCAATATGACCGTTATGTCACCGAAGAATAAATGGGAATTAGCCGATATGTTACGGTTTGCGCTTCAGATGAATTCGCCAGTGGCAATCCGCTATCCGAGAGGAAAGGCTTACGACGGATATGAAGGATGCCGGGAAAGAATCAGTTACGGAAAGAGCGAATGGATCTTTGAAGGAAAAGAAATTGCAATTTTAAGCGTCGGTCATATGTTCGAGGAGGCTGTGAAGACAAGAGATAAACTGATCGAACAAGGATATGAGCCGACACTTATCAATATGCGTTTCATTAAACCAATCGATGAAGCAATGATAGAAAAAGTCTGTCAGACACACAAACTGATTGCAGTGATTGAAGAAAATGTCCAGACCGGAGCATGCGGAGAGCGTGTATCAGAATACGTGATGCGAAAAATGCTTCCGTCACACGTCCTGACACTGGCACTCCCGGATGATTACATTGAACATGGAAGTGTTGATGTGCTCCGTAAGATGACAGGAATTGACAGTGAGAGTATGTCTGAAAAAATTATAGAGACGTATAAGGAGTTATAGAAGATGAAAGAACGTTTGGATGTGTTGCTGGTGAAGAGAAATCTTGCCGCGTCCAGAGAAAAAGCAAAAGTCATTATCATGTCTGGAAATGTTTATGTGGACAACCAGAAAGAAGATAAACCAGGAACAACATTCCCAGAAGAATCTAAGATTGAAGTGCGTGGCCATACACTGCCTTATGTCAGCCGCGGCGGACTTAAGTTAGAAAAAGCAATGAAAGAATTTCAGGTATCTGTAGAAGGAAAAGTCTGCACAGATGTAGGTTCTTCTACAGGTGGATTTACAGATTGTATGTTGCAAAATGGCGCGGTCAAGGTGTTTGCCATTGATGTAGGTCATGGACAATTAGACTGGAAACTTCGCCAGGACGAGCGTGTAGTTTGCATGGAGAAGACGAATATCCGTTATGTGACACCGGAAGATATCGGTGAGCCGGTTGATTTTTCATCAATTGATGTATCCTTTATTTCCCTGACAAAAGTGCTGATGCCGATTCGTGATTATCTAACAGACAAAGGACAGATTGTAGCACTGATTAAACCACAGTTTGAAGCGGGAAGAGAGAAAGTCGGTAAAAAAGGAGTTGTGCGCGAAAAGAGTACACATATTGAGGTTGTGACCATGATCTTGGACTATGCGTCTACCCATGGATTTCATGTGCTGGATCTTACATTTTCACCAATCAAAGGACCGGAGGGAAATATTGAATATCTTGTCCAGTTAGAAAAATGTGAAGAGCCGGGCGATATAAATGAAAAAATTCAGATTGAAAAAATTGTAGACGAGGCATTTGGAAACCTCGCAAAAAAGGAATAAAGATATGGCAGAGAGAGTGTTGATTGTAACAAATGATGGCAAAGATGCAGACTATGCAATAACGAATCGGGTCAAAGAGTATCTGACACAGGCAGGAAAGATATGCCTGCAGTGCCCAAAAGATGAGAATAATGCCATTGTTTCCGAGCAGATACCACCGGACCTTGATTATGCGATCGTTATTGGGGGTGACGGAAGTTTTATTGAGGTGGCGCGTGCTCTGCGTGGCAGAGATGTCCCGATTCTGGGAGTCAATATGGGAACATTAGGATATCTGACAGAAGTAGAGTTAACGAATATTGAGGGAGCTCTGGAACGTGTTGTGAAAGGCAGATATACGGTAGAAAAACGAATGATGTTAGAAGGCAGTTTTGACGGAGAGCGAATGGATCTGGCTTTGAATGATATTGTAGTTGCAAGAAAAGGGGCTATTCGAGTCGTTCATTTCCGACTTTTTGTAAATGGAGAATTGTTGAACTCCTATGAAGCAGATGGAGTGATCATATCTACCCCGACAGGATCTACGGCGTATAACCTTGCAGCGGGAGGTCCGATCGTAGAGCCGACGGCATCCATGATCGTGATCACACCAATCTGTCCGCATGCGTTAAATACAAGCAGTATTGTATTGTCAGCAGAAGATGAGATCGTGATACAGATTGGAGAAGGAAAACATGGAATCCCAGATGAGGCATACGTGGCATTTGACGGTGTGGATGAAGTGGAGCTGACTTCCGGTGATATGGTAGAGATCCGCAAGGCAGAAGCCCAGACAAGAATTATAAAATTGAACCAGGATAGTTTTCTGGAAACGCTTCGAAGGAAGATGAAAGGAAATTAAAGATATGAAAGTAAACAGACATGCTAAGATCATTGAACTGATTGGCAAATATCATATTGAGACCCAGGAGGAATTGGCAGATTATCTGAACCGGGAAGGATTTAAAGTGACTCAGGCAACGGTGTCCCGAGATATCCGGGATCTGAAACTTACCAAGATTCCAGCTGAGAACGGCAAACAGAAATATGCGCTGCATCAGGAAAGTGGCAATGGCATGAGTGAAAAATATATCCGTATTTTAAGAGACGGATATATGTCGATGGATATGGCACAGAATATTCTGGTCATCAAGACGGTGGCTGGAATGGCGATGGCTGTATGCCTGGCTATTGATGCTATGAACTGGAGCGAGGTCGTGGGAAGTATTGCCGGAGACGACACAATTATGTGTGCGATCCGCACGACAGAGGATACTCCGAAAGTGATGGATAAGATTCGTAAAATTGTTCGGCAGGAGGAATAGATGTTACAGAGTTTACACGTAAAGAATCTGGCATTGATTGATGAGATAGAAGTAGAATTTGCAGAAGGGTTAAATATTCTGACCGGTGAGACGGGAGCAGGGAAATCTATTATTTTGGGTTCTGTAAATCTGGCACTGGGTGGAAGATACACAAAAGATCTGATCCGTCAGGGGGAGAATTATGCACTGGTGGAGCTGGTCTTTACTGTGACGGAAAAAAGCCGTCTGAAAGCTTTGGAGAAACTTTGTATTTATCCGGAGGATGGCCTTTTGATCTTGAGCCGGAAATTAATGGATGGCAGAAGTGTAAGCCGGATCAACGGTGAGACTGTAACAATTGCTGTTTTAAAGGAAGTAGCTGCTATTCTGATCGATATTCACGGGCAGCATGAACATCAGTCTCTGTTATATAAAAAGAATCATCTCGGGTTTGTCGATGCATTTGCGTGGGATTATCTTGCAGATATAAAAAAACAGGCAGCTTCGGCTTATCAGGAATATCGTACATGTAAAAAGACTCTGGATGAGGCTGATATGGACGAATCAAGCCGTGCAAAAGAATTGGATTTCTTAAAATTTGAAGTATCTGAGATTGAAGATGCCATGTTAAAAGAAGGAGAAGATGAAGAACTGGAGACAACCTTCAAACGCATGGAAAATGGACGAAAGATTGCTGAGAGTACTGCGGCTTCGTATGCTTATACGAGTGGGGAAGCCGGAAGTGCAAGCGAATGCCTGAGCCGCGCGATCCGGGAGCTGGCACCAGTCAGTAATCTTGATGAGACAGCAGGAAATCTGTACAGCCAGCTGATGGAGATAGACAGTCTGTTAAATGATTTTAATCATGATCTTTCCGATTATCAGGATAGTCTGGAGTTCTCAGAAGAAGATTATATGACAATTACTGAGCGCCTTAATGAGATCAACCGTTTGAAGACGAAATATGGCACGGATATTGCAGGGATTCTGGATTATGGAATAAAACAACAGAAAAAGATACAGAAGCTAGAAGATTATGAGAATTATATTGCGGATTTAAAGCGAGATCTGGAACAAAAAGAGCAGAAGCTTGAGAAAGTGACAAAGAAGCTGACGAAGATCCGAAAAGAGCAGGCGCAGATTATGGAACAGGCGATTACAGAAGGTCTTGCAGATCTGAATTTTGAAGATGTGAAATTTTCTATTGCATTTGAAAAGTCTGGTTCTTATTCTGCAAATGGTTCTGATGACGTAGAGTTTATGATTTCTTTGAATCCCGGACAGCCGGTGCGTCCGCTTGTGGAAGTAGCCTCCGGTGGAGAACTGTCCAGAATTATGCTTGTGATCAAAAGTGTTATGGCTGACAGGGATGAGATTCCGACGTTGATTTTTGATGAGATCGATGTGGGGATAAGTGGAAGAACAGCACAGAAAGTGTCTGAGAAGATGGCGTTGATCGGCAGAAAGCATCAGGTCATTTGTATCACACATCTGGCACAGATTGCGGCCATGGCAGATCATCATTTTATGATCGAAAAAAATGTGTCAGATGGTCAGACAAAGACATCTATCAGGGAACTTAAGGCGGAAGAATCTACCGATGAACTGGCGAGAATTCTTGGCGGTGCTAAGATTACGGATACGGTCAGACAGAATGCAAAAGAAATGCAGGAACTGGCAGCGCAGATCAAAAAATAAAAGAATTGAAATTCAAATAATACACATACTAAGACAGGTGTTCTGATTGAGGGACACTTGTCTTTATTTATATCAGCTGGGAGGATCAGAGTGTATGAAAAAGTATTGGTATCGGCGGATTTTAATTATGGCATTGGTGTTTTTTATATCGGTAGGTGGAAGCTATCTTTTGATCGAGCAGAAAAAAGATGCCATGAGGCGAGAGGTGAGCGCTCAGACCTCTGAAGAAGACCTGGTAATTCCAGGTGGCATGCCGGTAGGGATTTATATGAAAACAAAAGGTGTTATGGTATTGGATACACAGAAAATCAAAGGGGAAGACGGTTCAGAATATGAACCGGCGCTTCATATTGTAAAAGCCGGAGATTACATCACTGGATTTAACGGCAAAGATATCAATACTAAAAATGAACTGGTCGAAGCAGTAAGTTCCTTCTCGGAACAAAAAGCAAAATTAGATATTTGCAGGAAGGGGGAGACGATTCATGTAAAAATGGATATGATCCAGTGTGAAGATGGGACGAAAAAACTCGGAATCTGGGTGCGGGATAATGCACAAGGACTTGGGACCATTACTTATCTGGACTCGGACAGTCATTTTGGCGCGCTGGGACATGGAATCCATGATATCGATACAGGGGAGCTTCTTAATATTTCCGATGGAACACTATATCTGACAAGTGTTAAGGAAATCCAAAAAGGTGTGAATGGGACACCTGGTGGTATGGAAGGAATCATTGTTTATAATAATTATAACGTGCTTGGAAAAATAAAGAAGAATACAGAGGCAGGAATTTTTGGAACTATTGACCGGGTTGATGTCCTGTTCGCAAATCAGACTCCGGTACAACTGGCAAAAAAAGAAGAGGTAGAAGAAGGGCCTGCTATCATTCGCTGTGCTGTGGATGGAGAAATAAAAGAATATGATATTTTAATCACACAAGTCAATCTGTGGTCGGGCGAAGTAAATAAAAGTATGACAATCGAAGTGACAGATCCATCGCTTTTGGATGAGACGGGCGGGATCATCCAGGGAATGAGCGGCAGTCCAATTCTCCAGAACGGAAAACTAATCGGCGCAGTAACTCACGTTTTTGTCAACAATCCGACAAAAGGTTATGGCATTTTTGCAGAATCTATGATAAATGAGTCGGAATAAAAAATACCGTGTCGAGAAGTGATAGAACTTTCCGACAGCAATTTCTTGATTCGAAAAAAGGAGAAAATTATAATAAAATCCAACGAGAAATAAAATCGAGGAGGATTTTGGAATATGGGAGAAATAGCTGTTGCAATCGCAGACGATAATGAGAGAATTCTGGATCTGCTTGGCGAAATGATTGAAAATAACAAAGAGATGAAGCTGGTTGGGAAAGCCAATAATGGAGAAGATGTATATACATTGATTAAGGAAAAACAGCCAGATGTTGTACTATTAGATCTGATTATGCCGAAAATGGACGGATTAAGTGTTATGGATACCGTGAATCGGGATCATGATATCAGAAAACATCCAAGTTTTATTATTATCACTGCAGTGGGACAGGAGCGGATTACAGAAGATGCATTTCGTAAAGGTGCTTCTTACTATATTCTGAAACCGTTCAGTAATCAGATGGTGCTGGACAAGATCCGTGAAGCTGGAAAATATCATGTGCCGGAAGCAAAATCATTTGCACCGGTTGGAAATGCAGAAGCTTCGGAGCCGAAGATAAATCTGGAAAATCGTGTAACGGATATGATACATGAGATAGGGATTCCAGCGCATATCAAAGGATATCATTATCTGAGAGATGCGATTCTTATGGCAATTGAAGATATGGATGTATTAAATGCAGTGACAAAAGTATTATATCCGACTGTTGCAAAGATGCATCAGACGACGGCAAGCCGTGTGGAACGTGCAATCCGTCACGCAATTGAAGTGGCGTGGAGCAGAGGAAAATTAGATACTCTGGACGAGCTGTTTGGATATACTGTGAATGGTGGAAAAGGGAAACCGACCAATTCTGAATTCATCGCACTTATCGCAGATACGATACGTTTAGAATATAAACATAGATAAAAGGCTTTTCTTCTGAAAAAAAATACTGTATAATGATTCATATATCATGGAATCGGGAGGAAATCACTATGAAAAAAATACTCTTTGCCACTTCAGAAGCAGTGCCATTTATTAAGACCGGAGGTCTGGCAGATGTGGCAGGTTCTTTACCGAAATTCTTTGATAAAGAAAAATATGATGTAAGAGTCATGCTTCCAAAGTATATGTGTATGAAAGAATCCTGGAAGGAAAAGCTTCAGTATAAGACGCATTTTTATATGGATCTTGGTTGGCGGACACAGTATGTCGGGGTTCTGGAGACAGAGTATGAAGGAGTCACCTTTTATTTTATCGATAATGAATTTTATTTTAATGGTTTTGCACCATATGGAGAGATGTATACAGATGTTGAGAAGTTTTCATTTTTCTCAAAAGCAGTATTGAGTGCTCTTCCGGTCATTGATTTCAGACCGGACATCATTCACTGCCATGACTGGCAGACGGGACTGATCCCGATATTTCTGGATAATTTTCGGTATTCCAATGAATATTACCGCGGAATCAAGACTGTGATGACGATACATAATCTGAAGTTCCAGGGGATGTGGGATGCAAAAAAAGTGCGTGACATTACCGGACTTCCGGAGTATTATTTTGTACCGGACAAGCTGACATCTTATGATGATGCCAATATGTTAAAGGGCGGTATCGTCTATGCAGATAAAGTGACAACTGTCAGCAGCTCCTATGCAGAGGAAATTAAGACTCCGTTTTACGGAGAAAAGCTGGAAGGACTGATGCAGGCCAGGTCGGCAAGCCTTTCCGGTATTGTGAATGGAATCGACTATGATGTATATAATCCGCAGACAGACAAGGATATTTACAGGAATTACAGTGTAGAGAATTTCCGGAAAGAGAAGATTAAGAATAAAATTGAACTTCAAAAAGAGCTTGGACTTGCACAGGACCATAAGAAGCTGATGATTGGTATCGTATCCAGACTGACAGATCAGAAGGGATTTGATCTGATCGCCTGTGTGATGGATGAACTGTGTCAGGATGCAATTCAGATTGTTGCGCTTGGAACAGGTGAGGAGCAGTATGAGAATATGTTCCGCCACTATGCATGGAAATATCCGGATAAAGTATCTGCGAATATTTATTATTCAGAGGCAATGTCTCACAAGGTCTATGCGGCATGTGATGCATTTCTGATGCCGTCACTGTTTGAGCCTTGTGGTCTGAGTCAGCTTATGAGCCTTAGATATGGAACGGTTCCGATTGTCAGAGAGACTGGAGGACTTAAGGATACGGTAGAGCCATATAATGAATATGAGAAGACTGGAACAGGATTCAGCTTTGCAAATTATAATGCACATGAGATGATGGCAACTGTGCGTTATGCAGAAAAAATATATTACGACAAGAAGAGAGACTGGAATAAGATTGTAGAACGGGGAATGAGTAAGGATTTTTCATGGAACAGTTCTGCAAAACAGTATGAGGAATTATACGATGACATGTAAGATAAGAGACATTTTAAAAGATCAGACACCACAGGTTTCATTTGAAATCTTTCCACCGAAGACAGATGCAGGATATGACAGTGTGCTTTCCGCTGCTGAGAAGATTGCGGCATTAAAGCCGTCGTTTATTAGTGTAACTTATGGAGCAGGCGGTGGAACCAGTAAGAACACTGTAAGTATTGCATCTCATATCAAAGATGATTTTGGAGTTACAAGTCTGGCGCACCTGACGTGCGTATCGTCTACAAGAGAAGAAGTACATCAGGTCATTGATAAGTTAAAAGAAAAGAACATTGATAATATATTAGCGCTTCGCGGAGATATTCCGAAAGATAATGCATTTCCACTTCCGAACCAATATCGTTATGCATGTGAACTGATTGAAGATATCAAACAGCAGGGAGATTTCTGCATCGGGGCGGCATGTTATCCGGAAGGCCATGTGGAGACGGAGCATAAGAAAGACGATATCAGCAATCTGAAGACGAAAGTAGACTGTGGAGTTGATTTCCTGACAACACAGATGTTTTTTGATAATAATATTTTTTATAATTTCCTGTATCGCATTCGTGAAAAAGGAATTTTGGTTCCGGTACTTCCGGGAATCATGCCGATTACGAATAAAAAGCAGTTAAGACGTTCTATGGAATTATCCGGGACAGCAGTTCCGCAGAGATTCCTGGCAATTATCGATCGGTTTGGAGATGATCCTGAGGCAATGAAGCAGGCGGGAATCGCGTATGCAACAGATCAGATTATTGACCTGATCGCCAATGGTATCAATCACATTCATGTGTATTCTATGAATAAACCGGATGTAGCAACAGCAATCATGAATAACCTGTCAGCAATATTAAAAGTAGAAGATTAGACTGGATGTTGGAACATGGATAAAAGGACATTAGAAGCGGTCCGTTATCTTGGATATGGAAAACATGCGGTAGACGATCAGACGTTAGCCTTGATCCGGGATTCATTTGAAGACCTGGAACGGGTCGCTAAGAGGAGAATCGTCTATCGCATCTTTGAGTTAAAGGTATCGGACGAAGAACACTTGAATATTGAAGGACTTGAAATTACAAGCAGGAATCTGGCAAAGAATATGAAAGGTTGTACCCAGGTCGTGATGCTTGGTGCAACGCTTGGAGTAGAAGTTGATATGCTGATGAAGCGTTATTCTCTGACAGAAATGTCCAGAACAGTTGTTTTACAGGCCTGTGCAGCAGCAATGCTGGAGGAATATTTAAATAACTGGCAGAAAAGTCTGAAAGAAGAGATGACCTCACAGGGATATTTCCTGCGCCCGAGATTTAGCCCGGGATACGGTGATTTCAGTATTTTACACCAAAAGGATATTCTCGGAATGCTGGATTGTGCAAAGAAGATCGGACTTACTATGACTGAAAGCAGTATGCTGACACCGACGAAATCAGTAACAGCAGTTATTGGACTTGGCAGGGAAGAGGTTCACTGTCATGAAGAAGGATGCGAATCCTGCAGTAAAAAAGATTGTATTTACCGGAGGAATTAACGAATGATATTAGACAGATTAGGGAAAGAACTCATATATTTTGACGGGGGGACCGGAACTCTTCTGCAGGAGCGGGGATTAAAACCGGGAGAATTGCCAGAAACATGGAGCTTGGAACGTGCAGATGATATGATTGATATCGCAAGACAGTATTATGAGGCTGGAAGTGATATTGTGCTAAGTAACACATTTGGCGCAAATGCACTGAAATTTCATGATTCCAGACATGAATTAGATGAAATCGTAAAAGCAGCAATTGAAAATGTGAGAAAAGGAGCAAAACTAGGTGTCAAAGATGGCAGAGAGATTTATGTAGGACTTGATATCGGACCGACAGGAAAACTTTTAAAGCCAATGGGGGATCTGGATTTTGAAGATGCATATCAGGCGTTTGCAGAGGTGGCAAGACTTGGCGAAGAAGCAGGTGCTGATCTGATCCATATAGAGACGATGAGTGATACTTATGAAGTGAAGGCAGCAGTACTTGCTGCAAAGGAGAATACTTCACTTCCGGTATTTGCAACTATGATCTTTGATGACAAAGGAAAACTACTGACCGGAGGAGATGTGCCATCGGTTGTAGCAATGCTGGAAGGGCTCCGCGTAGACGCACTTGGAATCAACTGCGGCATGGGACCGGAGCAGATGATGCCGATTCTGGATGAAATTTTACAATATGCTTCTGTTCCCGTCATTGTAAAGCCGAATGCCGGGCTCCCAAAACAAAAAGACGGAGAGGTGTATTATGACGTAGAACCTGAAGAATTCGGGAGATTCATGGCTGAAATCCTGAAACGTGGTGCCAGTCTGATCGGCGGCTGTTGCGGAACAACTCCGGCACACATCCGTGCCATGGTGGAAGCAACGAAAGATCAGAGGGACATTACAGACCGGCCTGGAAAAGAATTTAAGAACCGGACAATCGTATCCTCCTATGGGCGAGCTGTGGAACTTGGCGGGAAACCGATGATCATCGGAGAGAGAATCAATCCAACAGGTAAGAAGAAATTCAAACAGGCACTCAAAGACCATGATATTGATTATATATTAAGAGAAGCTATTTCACAGCAGGATGCAGGAGCACATATCCTGGACGTCAATGTAGGGCTTCCAGATATAGATGAACCGGCTTTGATGCGTGAGGTGGTGCAGGAGCTTCAAAGTGTAACGAGTCTTCCGCTTCAGATTGATACGGTAGATATAAGTGCTCTGGAAGCAGCTATGCGAATTTACAACGGAAAGCCAATGGTCAACTCTGTCAATGGAAAACAAAGTTCCATGGATGCAGTATTTCCACTGATTAAGAAATATGGCGGGGTGGTTGTCGGTCTTACTCTCGATGAAGATGGAATTCCGGCAACAGCCGAAGGGCGTGTAAAGGTTGCAGGCAAAATTATCGAAGAGGCAAAGAAATATGGTATCGATAAGAAAGATATTGTAATTGATGTTCTTTGTATGACGATCAGTTCTGAGCCGACAGGAGCAATCACTACGCTGGAAGCTTTGAGACAGGTACGAGAAAAATATGGAGTTTGTGCAGTACTTGGTGTATCAAACATTTCCTTTGGACTTCCATACAGACCGGCAGTGAACTCCAATTTCTATACTATGGCAATGCAGTCAGGCTTAAGCGCGGGAATCATTAATCCGCTTTCAGAGGATATGATGCGTTCTTATTATTCTTTCTGTGCGCTGATGAATTATGATGAAAATTGTGAGAAATATATTGAACAGTATGGAAGTCAGAAAGTGCAGGCTGTGACACCTGCCACAAAGGCGGAGATGACGCTTAAGACTGCCATTGAGAAAGGCCTGAAGGAAGAAGCACATCACATAACAGCAGAGCTTGTGAAAGATAAAGCTCCACTGGATATCATTAACGAGGAACTGATCCCGGCACTTGACCAGGTCGGAAAAGGATTTGAAAAAGGAACCGTATTTTTACCACAGCTTCTGATGAGTGCTGATGCAGCAAAGATAGCATTTGCAGTTTTGAAAGATGAACTTGCCAAGAGCGGTGAGAGCGAGCAGGCTAAAGATAAAGTCATTCTTGCTACCGTAAAAGGAGATATTCATGATATTGGCAAGAATATTGTAAAAGTTCTTCTTGAAAATTACAGCTTTGATGTGATCGATCTTGGAAAAGATGTTCCGCCGGAGGAGATTGTCGAGACAGCAATAAAGGAAGATGTCAGACTGGTGGGATTAAGCGCTCTGATGACTACAACTGTAGTCAGCATGGAAGAGACAATCAGACAACTTCGTGAGAAAAAACCAGAATGTAAGGTAATGGTTGGCGGAGCAGTACTGAATCAGGATTATTCGGATATGATCGGAGCAGATTTCTACGGAAAAGATGCGATGCAGTCCGTTTATTATGCACAACAATTATTTGGAGGAGAGAAATAGACATGAGTTTAATTTTACCAGAAAATTACGATCCACACATGACCGTGCGCGAGACACAGGAGGCAATTAAGTATATCCGTGATACATTCCAAAGAGAATTCGGAAAAGAAATGAATCTGGAGCGTATCTCAGCACCGCTTTTTGTTGAGAAGAGCAGTGGCCTTAATGATAACCTGAACGGAGTTGAAAGACCGGTACAGTTTGATGTTGCCGGAATTCCGGGAGAGACAGTAGAAGTTGTACATTCTCTTGCAAAATGGAAACGTATGGCTCTCAAAAAATATGACTTTGAGCCAGGCGAAGGACTCTACACAAACATGAACGCTATCCGGCGCGATGAGGAACTTGATAACCTTCATTCCTGCTATGTTGACCAGTGGGACTGGGAAAAAGTTATCCGTAAGGTGGATCGAACAGAAGAGACATTAAAGACAACCGTACGTCATATCTTTAAAATTATCAAACATATGGAACATGAGGTGTGGTACAAATACCCTCAGGCAGTGAAACATTTGCCGGATGATGTAACATTTATCACGACTCAGGAACTGGAAGACAGATATCCAGACAAAACTCCAAAGGAGAGAGAGAACCTGATCACAAAAGAATATGGCTGTGTATTTCTGATGAAGATTGGAGATAAGCTTGCAAGTGGTGAACCACATGACGGACGTGCACCGGATTATGACGACTGGCAGTTGAACGGAGATATTCTGTTCTGGCATGATACATTAGATTGTGCACTTGAAATCTCCAGCATGGGTATCCGAGTAGATGAGAAATCTCTTGCTTCCCAGCTTAAAAAAGCAGGCTGCGAGGACAGACGAGAGCTTCCATACCACAAAATGCTTCTTCACGGAGAACTTCCATACACAATCGGAGGAGGTATTGGACAGTCTAGACTGTGTATGCTCCTTCTCGACCGTGCTCATGTAGGAGAGGTGCAGGCAAGTCTCTGGCCGGAAGAGATGAGACAGACATGCAGAGAGCATGACATTATCCTTTTATAGATTATAAAAATGTAAACGGATAAATTTCGTTTGCCAAGAGAAAAGGAGATTCCACCAAAAGAACTGGAAAAAATTGAATTGAAATAAATTCAACGGACGTTGACAAACGAAAGATGACTACTTATAATTATAAGTTAGTGAATTTTGAGGAGGAAATTATGCAGAAATACGGAGTTAACGAATTAAGAAGAATGTTCCTTGAATTCTTTGAAAGCAAGGATCACCTGGCACTTAAAAGTTTTTCACTGGTGCCACATAATGATAAAAGTTTATTGTTGATCAATTCCGGTATGGCACCAATGAAGCCATACTTTACAGGACAGGAGATCCCGCCGAGAAGAAGAGTGACAACCTGTCAGAAGTGTATCCGTACAGGAGATATCGAGAATGTAGGTAAGACAGCTCGTCATGGTACATTTTTCGAGATGCTTGGTAACTTTTCTTTTGGAGATTATTTCAAGACAGAGGCGATCCATTGGACATGGGAGTTCCTTACAGAGGTTGTAGGACTTGATCCGGAGAGATTATATCCTTCTGTATATGAGAATGACGATGAAGCATGGAAAATCTGGAATAAAGAAATCGGTGTCCCGGCAGAGCGTATCTTCCGTTTCGGAAAAGAAGATAACTTCTGGGAGCATGGCTCTGGCCCGTGCGGCCCGTGCTCGGAAATTTACTACGACCGCGGCGAGCAGTACGGCTGCGGCAAGCCCGGCTGCACGGTCGGTTGTGACTGCGACCGCTATGTTGAGGTCTGGAACATCGTCTTCTCGCAGTTCAATAACGACGGTCACGGCCACTATGAAGAGCTCAAGCAGAAGAACATCGATACCGGCATGGGCTTAGAGCGTCTTGCCTGCGTGTGTCAGAATGTCGCGTCGCTGTTTGACGTCGATACGGTCATGAACATCACGAACAAGGTCTCCGAGCTCACGGGCGCACATTACGAAGAGTCCCAGAAAATGGACGTCTCGCTCCGCGTCATCACCGACCATATCCGCTCCTCGACCTTCATGATCTGCGACGGTATCCTGCCGTCCAACGAAGGCCGCGGCTATGTCCTGCGCCGTCTTCTCAGAAGAGCTGCCCGGCACGGCAAGCTCCTCGGCGTGAATGAGCCGTTCCTCTATCAGATCGTCGACACCGTTGTCCATGAAAATGAGTGCCAGTACCCAGAGCTCCGGGAGAAGCAGGCCTATATCACGCGCGTGATTCGCACGGAGGAAGAGAACTTCGCCAAGACCATCGACGGCGGCATGAAGATCTTCTCCGAGATGCTGGAAAGCCACAAGCAGAAGCAGGAGACGGTTTTCTCCGGCGCGGACGCGTTCAAGCTCTATGATACCTACGGCTTCCCGATCGACCTGACAAGCGAGATGGTCAAAGAAGTCGGACTGAGCGTCGACGAGGCGGCCTTCCAGCAGCTCATGCAGGAGCAGAAGGTGCGCGCAAGAGAGGCCAGAAAAGCACTCGGCGACCTTGGCTGGGCCGGCGTGGAATTCGGCAAGGAAATTCCGGCTACCGCGTTTATCGGCTACACGAACATGGAAGCGGACGGCAAGATCGTCGCCATCGTCGCCGAAGACGAGCTGCGCGACGCGATCACCGCTGGGCAGGATGCGATTTTAGTTCTCGACCAGACCCCGTTCTACGCGGAGATGGGCGGCCAGATCGCCGATCAGGGCGTGATTTTCGCGGGCGACGCGAAGTTTGCCGTGTCGGATGTTCAGAAGAACAAGGGCGGCAAGTTCATGCATTACGGCAAGCTCGTCTCCGGCTCTCTCGCGGTCGGTGACGCAGTCACCGCGTCCATTGATACCGACCGCCGCAAGGCCATCATGCGCGCGCACTCGGCGACGCACCTCCTTGATTACGCGCTGCGCGTCGTGCTGGGCGACCACGCCCATCAGGCGGGCTCTCTCGTTGAGCCGGACCGCCTGCGCTACGACTTTACGCACTTCTCGGCCGTGACGGCGGAGGAGCTGGTGAAAATCAGCCGCCTTGTCAGTGAGCTGATTCTCGACGGCATGGACGTTGAAACGAAGGAAATGCCAATTAACGAGGCCAAGAAGCTCGGCGCGATCGCGCTCTTCGGCGAAAAGTACGGCGATGTTGTCCGCGTCGTCAACATGGGCGGAAAGTCCATCGAGCTCTGCGGCGGTACGCATGTCGATAACACCGCGAAGGTTGGCCCCTTCCGCATTGTGAGCGAATCGTCCGTTGCCTCCGGCGTGCGCCGCATTGAGGCCGTGACGGGTCTTGCGTTTATCAGCATGGTCGATGAAATGAACATGCGCATCATGAAGGCCGCGGAAGCGCTTAAGACGACGCCGGGCGAGCTCATTGCCAAGGCGCAGAGCAGCATGCAGGAGATGCGGAACCTTCAGCAGACGATCGAAAAGATGAAGGACAAGGTCTTCGCGGGCGATGTGGACAACCTGATGTTCTCGGCCAAGAAGGTGGGAGAGCTCAAGGTCGTCACAGCGGTACGGCAGGGTACGGAGGCAAACGATCTTCGCAAGCTGGGAGACTTCCTGCGCGACAAGGACGCATCCATCGTTGCGGTGCTCGGCACGGTCAACGGCGGAAAGGTGACGCTGCTTGCAGTCTGCGGCAAGAACGCAGTTGCCTCCGGTATCAAGGCCGGCGATATCATCAAGGCGATTGCTCCGATTGTCGGCGGCAAGGGCGGCGGCAAGCCGGATTCCGCGATGGGCGGCGGCACGGACGCACTCAAACTCGACGATGCGCTGGCAGCGGTCGACGATTTCGTCGCAGAACATCTGAAATAAGGAGGAAGTCATATGTCTGATTGCCTGTTTTGTAAGATCATCGCGGGAGAAATCCCAACCACGAAGGTCTATGAGGACGATAAGTGCCTCGCGTTTCTGGACATCGCGCCGCTGGCACCCAAGCATTTTCTCGTAATCCCGAAGCAGCATTTTGCCTCGGCTGCGGAGGTGACGGAAGAAAACGAGGCGCTGATTGGCCACATTTATACCGTCATCGCGAAACTCGCGAAGGAGCAGGGCTTCGCGGACGGCTACCGCGTGGTCACGAACGTCGGCGAGCTCGCCGGCCAGACGGTCCACCACATCCATTTCCACGTGCTCTCCGGCAAGCAGCTCGGAAGCTTCAATTGATTCTCCGGCAAAAGCTTCATAAGGATACAAAGGGCGGCGCATCATTTTGATGCGTCGCCCGCCTTTTTGTTGGATTTTCAATGGAACATCACGCCAAAATCGGGTAAACTATGCCTATAACGAACAGGAGGGGTTCTATGTACGGAATCAAGAACATCGAAAAGGCGCAGGTCCTGACGCTCAAAAGCGAGGTCGCGTATCAGCCGGGGCAGGTCGTGAGCAAGACGCTCGCGCAGAATAACGCCCTGAGCGTGTCACTCTTTGCGTTTGACAAGGGCGAGGAAATCAGCACGCACGAATCGGGTGGCGACGCATTTGTCACATGCTTAGATGGCGTGGGCAGAATCACGATCGATGGAAAAGACTACGAGCTGCACGAGGGCGAGTCCATCGTCATGCCCGCGCGCCATCCGCACGCGGTATTCGGTCAGGAGCAGTTCAAAATGCTGCTGGTCGTCGTATTCTAAAACGTGCAAACGCAAAAAAGAGGCTGCAATCCGAGCTTGGGTTGCAGCCTCTTGCTTTGTCTATTTGGAAAGGCGGGACGCGGCGGTCTCGCGTGCTTGGCAGAGTGTCCAGCATTCAAAAAGCAGCTCCGCCGCCTCGCGCCGGGTGAGATTTTCAGCCGACGTTGTGACGGGAATGACAATTCCGGCTTCATTAAGAGCTGAGACGGAAGCCTGCGCCCAGACGGGGACGGCGCTGTCTTCTGCAAAGACGGCGGTTTCCTGCGGCTGCGGGAGCTGTAAGATATTCTGGAGCATGACCGCGGCCTCCGCGCGCGTGAGGTTCGATTCCGGCCGGAAGACCATGCCGCCGGGAGACGTTACGCCCGAGATCATCCCACTTTTGAACGCCGAGACGATATAGGGCCGCATCCACGCGGGGGTCTGATTTTCGTCGGCAAACCCGGAGGTCAGGCGCGCGCTTTCCGGCTCCGCGCCGAGAAGCTTCATGGCTATGACTAAGAATTCGCCGCGCGTGAGCGTGCTCTCCGGCTCAAAGCAGAGATTTCCCGCAATGCGCTTTCCGGTGTAGACGCCTTTATCTTTGAGCCACATCGCCGTATACGCAAGCGAATCCCCGGAAAGGTCCTGATACATCGCGCGGTCGGTCGGCTTGACGATCTTGACGGTGACGGTTGCCGCGTTCGACACGTTTCCGGCGGAGTCCGTCGCAGTGTAGGTAAAAACGTCCTTGCCGACCTTGTTCTGCGCAGGCGTGTAGGTGAAGCTGCCGTCCGGCGAAAGCTCCACGGTGCCGCGCTTGGGCTCTTTCACGAGCTGATAGGTGAGCGTGTCGCCCTCGGGGTCGCGTGCGTCGAGCACGCCGGTATTTGCGATGTTCTTGTACGTCTCGAGCTTCACGTCCCGGCAGACGGGCGCTTCGTTTTTGCCCGTGAGAATCGAAAGCGACAGCGCGCGAGAGGGAAGAACCTCGCCGTTTTCAATCGGAAAATAGACAAGCTCGCAGCCGGAATCCCGGTTTGCCGCGGGTTTCACGCGAAGCTGGCTGAGCATCGTCCGGTCAAGTACGTCTCCTGCGCGAAGCGTCCGGCCGCCAAGCGTCAGTTCTGCGTCAAGGCTCGACGGGACGCTCGCGACATAAACGCCCTCAAGAGCCTCGCTCTCGGAAAAGACCTCCGCGCTGAGCGCCAGTCCATCCGGCGAGTCGACGCGAAGCTCCGCTGCAAAAGCAGTTGACGCAAACATGAAAAGAACCAGCATCAGGGCGACGAGTTTTCGCCCAAGGTGATAACGGTGTTTCAAAATGATAACCTCCTGCTTGTTTGATGACGCTGGTAGTGTTTGTTATTCTTTGCAAAATATGCAGAGGTTTTATTTTGCCGCCACGGACGGCAAAAACAAAAAGTACCCTTTGCAGGCACTGCCGGAAAAGCAAAAAAAGAGCCGGGCAGCTCTCACTGCCCAGCCTATGCTAATTGAGTTTTGGCCTGATATACATGGCGCTGATATCGGGCGCCGGCCGCATGTGGATACCGGAGACAATGCCCATGGCAAGGAACATCGTGACGATCGAGCTGCCGCCGTAGCTGAAAAACGGGAGCGTAAGACCGACAACGGGGAAAATGCCGAGGCACACGCCGACGTTGATGATCGTCTGCGAGGCAAGCATGCCTGCAATACCGACACAGATGAGCCGGTTCATGTTGTTGCCGGAGCGGATGCCGACATGGATGATACGGATAATAATGGCCGTCAGCAAAATCAGCACCGCGAGACAGCCCAAGAGTCCGAGCTCTTCGCCGATGGACGAGAAAATGAGGTCGTTGTGCTGCTCGGGCAGAGAGTTGCTTTGAATCATGCTGCCGTGATAGAGGCCTTGTCCTGTAATACCGCCGTTCTGGAGCGCGCGGATGCTTCGGTTCATCTGGTAGCGCACGCCCTGCGCCTTGGGGTCGATGGTCTGGTCGAAAATGACTAGAATCCGGTTGCGCTGGTCGTCTCGCATGCGGCTCCAGAGGAACGGGGACGCGACCGCGACCGCGCCGAGACCGGCAAGGAACCACATGAAGTTCACGCCGCCGACGTAGGCCATGATGATGAAAATGAAGACGTAGCACAGCGCAACGCCGAGGTCGTCGGAGACAAGGATAATTTCGCCCGCCAGCAGCATCGTAATACCCGCGAGCTTCATGACGGTCAGAGGCGATGAAATTTTGTTCTCCTCGACGCTGATGACCTTCGCCAGAATCAGAATATAGAAGATCTTGCAGATCTCGGCGGGCTGGATGTTAAAGGGCAGGAACGGAAAATCAAGCCAGCTCTTGTTGCCGCCGCGCTCGGAGCCCCAGATCTTCAGCATGCCGATAAACAGCACGCTGAAAATCAGCAGCAGCTCTCGCCGCTCAGCGATGATATCGACGTCGATGAGCGTCAGGATGACGTAGACGATGATACCGAGAATGAGCGCGAGCGTCTGTGTGCGGATATACCGGGCGTTTCCGATATAATTTGTGGCGCTGGAGATGACCACGATGCCGAAGACCGTCGCTGTGACGCACAGCGCGAGAAGAACCATATCCGCTTTTCTGACAAACTCCCGGATGGCCCGGAATATTTCACGCAATCGCGTCACCTCCCTGCAAAAAGCTACAAAATCGTTACAAGTCATTATAGCAAATTCTGCGCCGTCTGTAAACCGAAAGTTTAGCGGCCGCCGAAATCGCTTTTTCTTTGCAATTTTCGGGCGGGTATGGTAAGATAGGGTGCGAAAACTGACAGATGAAATGAGATGCAGCTATGACCGTTATAACGAAGTCTCCCGAGCAGACGGAACTGCTTGGGAAAAAGCTTGCAGAGCTTCTGCGCCCCGGCGATGTGATCGCGTATTATGGCGATTTGGGTGCGGGGAAGACCGCCTTTACGCGCGGACTTGCGGCGGGGCTTGGCATTCGGGAAGCCGTGACGAGCCCGACGTACACGATTGTAAATGAATATCTTTCCGGCCGTATGCCGCTGTTCCATTTTGATATGTATAGGCTTTCCTCCAGCGAGGAGCTCTTTGACATCGGCTGGGAGGACTATCTCGCGCGCGGCGGCGTGTGCGCGGTGGAGTGGAGCGAGAATGTTGCCGACGCGCTCACGGACGCGATTTCCATCACGATCGAAAAGGACCCCGCACAGCTCGATTGGCGCAAAATTACGATAGAAGGGGGCGCACGCTTTGAAGCTCTTGGCATTTGAATCCTCGGCAAAAGCCGCGGGCGTTGCCGTTCTGGACGACGGACGGCTGCTTGCCGAATACTTTCAGAATTCCGGGCAGACGCACAGCCGGACGCTGATGCAGATGGCGGAGAACCTGCTCAAAAACTGCGACTTAGGCCCGCAGGACATCGACGCCTGCGCAGTGGCAGACGGCCCCGGCAGCTTTACGGGCGTGCGCATCGGCGTGGCGGCAGCAAAGGGCTTTAGCTGGGGGCGCGAGATTGCGTGCTACGGCGTGTCGACGTTAGAAGCGATGGCGCGCGGCGCGGCAATCACAGACGGCGTCTTCTGCTGCTGCATGGACGCAAGGCGGGCGCAGGTCTATAACGCGGTGTTTGAGAAAACCGGAAGCATCCTTGTGCGCTTGCGTGAAGATCGGGCGATTTCACTGGATGATTTATGTGAAGATCTACAAAATATCGAAAAATCGATTTTTCTGGTTGGCGACGGCGCGGAGCTGTGCTATACTACTCTTTTGGAAAGACTACCTCAGCTGACGCTGCTGCCCGAGCACCTGCGCCAGCAGCGCGCATCCGGCGTGGCGCTTGCCGCGTGGGAGAAAATCGAACGGGGAGAGAGCGGCGATGCCGCAAGCCTCGTGCCAAACTACCTCCGGCTGTCGCAGGCCGAACGCGCGCGATTGGAGAAAACAAAAACAGAATAACGGACGGAAAAGGAGAGTAACAGGATGAAGGAACACAATTTTGGCCCCCATGTCCACATTATGGATCATCCGCTGGTATCGCACAAGCTCACCATCATGCGCGACAAGGACACCAGCGTCAAGGATTTCCGCGAGCTGGTCAGTGAGATCGGCATGCTCATCACCTACGAGGCAACCCGCGACCTGCCCATGACCACCAAGCACATCGAAACGCCGATCTGCGAGATGGACGCGCCGACGCTGGCGGGCAAGAAGTTCGCCGTCGTTCCCATCCTGCGCGCAGGCCTCGGCCTTGTCGACGGCGTTCTGCGCATGGTTCCCTCCGCGCGTGTCGGCCACATCGGCATGTTCCGCGACGAGGAGACCCTCATCCCGCACGTCTATTTCTGCAAAATGCCCAAGGACGTCGCCGAGCGCGACATCCTGATCGTCGACCCGATGCTCGCTACCGGCGGCTCGGCTGCCGCAGCCATCGACGAGATGAAAAAGCGCGGCTGCAAGCACATCAAGCTCATGGTGCTCGTCGCCGCTCCCGAGGGCATCGAGCACATCCAGAAGCTCTATCCCGATGTAGAGATCTACGCCGGCGCGCTCGACGACCACCTCAACGAGCACGGCTACATCGTCCCGGGTCTCGGTGACGCGGGCGACCGCATTTTCGGCACGAAGTAAGTTCTCCCACCCCGCGGCGTCGTTCCGGCGCTCTACGCGGTAGACTTTTATCACAAACAGCAATTTGAAAGGAAACCATTGACCATGAGTGCATCGAGAGAAAAGAAGGCTCGTCAGGAGCTGAACGAATCCGGCTACGTCGATCCCCGCAAGGCCCGCGAGGCCGAGGAGAAGGCGAAGGAGCGCCGCTCCACCCGCATCTATACCGCCGTCATCGTCGCCTTTGTGCTGCTCGGCGTGGTGCTCTTCGCCTCCGGCCGCATTCAGGCGAGCAACGAGGCCAAGGAGACTGCCCGCATCGGCGCGGAGAGCGCCGTGACCATCGACGGCGAGGACTTCAGCGTCAACGATGTGGCTTATTACTATGGCAGCATTTACAACACCTTCGCCAACAACGGCAGCTCCTTCGGCTTCGACAGCAGCAAGAGCGCCCGCGAGCAGCAGTACACCGAGGGTAAGACCTGGCACGACTACTTTCTGGAGTCCGCGCTGGACTACATGAAGGAGAGCGTTGCCGTCGCCCACGCTGCCGAGGCTGCCGGCTTTGACGGCGCCGAGCAGATGGACTCCGCCGAGCAGAGCAATCTGTCCATGGTCGACCTCTATGCCTCCTACAGCGGCGCGACCCGCGCGCAGTATCTCACCGCGATGTTCGGCAAGTACATGACCGAGGAGGCCTTTGTCCGCTGCGTCCGCCGCAACGCACTCGCGAGCGCCTACCAGCAGAGCTATTCCGACAGCCTGACCTACTCCGCCGCCGACCTGCAGGCCGCCTATGACGAGGATCCCGACGCCTATTGCAGCGTGGACATCGAGTACGTCTCCTTCACGACCGGCCTTTCGAGCGACGCCACCGACGCGGAGAAGTCCGCTGCGATGGAGGAAGCCAAGGCGAAGGCCGAGGCCGTCCTCGCCGCCTACGCGGAGGGCAGGAGCTTTGAGGAAAGCGCCGGCGACGGCACCTATACGCACCTCGCGCACGCCGACCGCAGCGTGACGAGCGATATGCTCACCTGGGCGTTTGCCGCCGACCGCGCGGAGGGCGATACCACGGTCGCCGAGCAGAGCAGCGGTTATGTCGCCGTTCTCTTCCACTCCCGCAGCCGCGACGACTATCACCCCGTCACTGTCCGCCACATTTTGGTCGCGGACGAGCAGACCGCCGCCGACATTTACTCTCAGTTCAACAACACCGGCGACAAAACCGAGAATGAGTTTGCCACTCTCGCCGCCACCAAGTCCACCGACAGCGGCACCGCCTCCAACGGCGGTCTTGTGAGCAATATGCGCAAGGGCGCGTATGTCCAGCCCTTTGAGGATTGGAGCTTCGATCCCAGCCGTCAGAGCGGCGACACGGGCATCGTCGAGAGCGAATACGGCTTCCATGTGATGTACTTCGTGGAAACGAATGAGCTTCCCTACTGGGAGTACAAGGCCACCAACACGCTCAAAAGCAGCGCCGTGAACGACTGGTATGACGCCATCACCGACGGCGTGACCGCCGAGCAGCTCGACGCCATCGAGTACGTCGGCTGAGCACATCCGCAACGCGGCAGGGACCGGCGAGGCTGCCGGTCCCTGCTTTTTCAAGAGGAATACCTATGGAAAATCAATTCTTACGCACCGAAATGGTGCTCGGCGCGGACGGCATGGACGCTCTGCACCGCAGCCACGTCGCCGTGTTCGGTCTCGGCGGCGTGGGCAGCTACGCGGTCGAGACGCTGGTGCGCTCGGGCGTGGGCGAGCTGACGCTCATCGACGACGACACCGTGGCGCTGACGAACCTCAACCGCCAGCTCGAGGCGCTGCACTCCACGCTTGGGCAGAGCAAGGCGGAGGCCATCGCCGCGCGCTGCCGCGACATCAACCCCGCGGTCGTCCTCCACCCCATCGTGGGACGCTACGAGGCCGCGGGCCGTGAGCGCTTCTTCGACGCGAAATACGACTACATCCTCGACTGCATCGACCTTGTCTCCTGCAAGCTCGACCTGATCGAGACCGCGCTTGCACGCGGCATCCCCATTCTCTCCGCGCTCGGCACGGGCAACAAGCTCGACCCCTCGCAGCTTCAGATCACGGACATCTCCAAGACCTACGGCTGCCCGCTCGCGCGCGTGATGCGAAAGGAGCTCAAGGCGCGCGGCATCCTGCACACGCGCGTGCTCTTCTCCCCCGAGCTGCCCGCCGCAACGGAGCAGAAGGAAACGCCCCCGCCCGGGCGGCGCAGCGTACCGGCAAGCCTCACCTGGGTCCCCGGCTGCGGCGGACTGATGATGGGCGGCGAAGCCGTGCTCGACCTCGCGCGCCGCGCAAAGGAGGAGGTCAAATGATGCTGCTCGGAAGCCTTGTCAATATGCTTGCCATCTTCGCCGGCTGCTTCGTCGGCGTGACGCTCGGGCGCTTCATCCCCGAGCGCTTCAACTCCGCCATTGAAAAGGGCATCGCCCTGTGCGTGTTCTACATCGGTCTCGACGGCGTGCTCGCGGGCAGCGATACGCTCGTCGCCATCCTCTCCATGGTGCTCGGCGTCATCCTCGGCGAGCTGCTCGACCTCGACGGGCGCATCCACGCGCTCGGCGACTGGGTGGAGCGCCGCTTTGCGAAAAAGCAGTCCAAGACCTCCATCTCCGAGGGCTTCGTGAACGCCTCGCTCCTCTTCTGCGTGGGCGCCATGGCCATCATGGGCGCGCTGGACTCCGGCCTCACCGGCGACCACGCGACGCTCTACGCCAAGTCCACGCTCGACGGCATCACCTCCATCGTCTACGGCTCGACCATGGGCGCGGGCGTCGCGCTCTCGGGCGTCGCGGTGTTTCTCTATCAGGGGCTCATCACGCTCTGTGCGTCGTTCATCGCGCCGTTTCTCAGCGAGGTCGTCATCGCGGAGATGAAGTGCGTCGGCTCGCTGCTCATCATCGGTCTGAGCTTCAATATGCTCGGCATGACGAAGATCAAGGTGATGAACTATGTCCCCGCCGTGTTCTTCCCGATTTTGCTTTGCACCTTTATGTGAATAGCTGTAAAGGAACCCCGCCTGGCGACAGGCGGGGTTTTCTTATTTTGTTTTGCTTCGGCTCTGCCGCCAGCCGCGCCAGAGCGCTACGGTGAGAACGAGGAGCGCGACCGCGGCAAAATCGTTGATCGAATCGAGCGTATTGTACAGCACGATTGGCCAAGAGAGGCTCGGCACCCAGGTCGACCCCACAATGTGCCGGAGCCATAGGCCCAGCGCATAACGGCTGCCCAAATGCGCGAGCCAGCCGGCGGCAAGCAGCGCGATGTTTCTTTTTCCCCAGCGGACGACCTGTGCGCGGTAGGAATAGAGCGTGCAGGCGATCATTGTAAGAAGAAGGAGCGCAATGATCCAGCTGAACAGCAGCCGCAAATAGTTGTCCCGAACAGTCCATGAAAGGGTGCGGAAAATGTTCCCCGCCACAAGGCCCGTAGCGTAGCGCATATACAGGGCAAAGCCGATATACAGCGCCCACGCGCACCAAAGCCCCGTGCGCCGCCTCACCGTCAGGCAGATGGTGCCGCAGACAAACAGCGGCAGCGCCAGTATAAAGCCGGCGAGCGTTCCGGCGAAGAGCATGATGAGTATCCCGATCAGCGCGCCGAAGCACAGCAGGATCGTGCCGACGATCTGCCGCGTCTCCCGCCGCGCCGCAGGCGTGGCGGCGGTGTACGCTCCCGCGCTCTCCTTGTCCGGCGCTTCGCCGCGCGCAGCCTCCGGCTGTGCGCTCTCTCCTTTCACCAGCTCGTCGAGCGTCACGCCGAACAGCTCCGCGAGCCGCAGGAGCTTATCCAGCTCCGGAATGCTGGCGTCCGTCTCCCACTTGCTCACCGACTGGCGGCTGACCTCCAGCGCGTCGGCGAGGTCGCCCTGCGATAGATTCTTCTGCGCGCGCAGCCGCGCGATGTTCTGTCCGAGTGTCATGGGCGTTCTCCTTTGCTTTGATGGCTCCAGTATAGCGAAAAGCTGCGGAAAAGTCCACCAAGCGGGCTTTAAAATTTAGCAACTGACGGTTGCAGGCCTCATTTTATCCGTAAAAGCAGGGTGTTTTCTATTCCGCGATGTACGGCAGCGCCCGCACGCAGAAGCGCGCCATATCCACATGGCTCTCGTCCGTAAACTCCACGCCCTCGTTTTTAAGCAGCTCCACCTGTCGGTTCGCGCCGCCGAAGGCGAAGGCGGGCGACACCGCGCCGTCGCGCCTGACGACACGGTGACAGGGGATCACCCCCGGCTCGGGGTTGACGTGCAGCGCGTAGCCCACCACGCGCGCGAGCCGCGGGTTGCCGATGGCGCGGGCGATCTGCCCATAGGTCGCAACGCTGCCGCGCGGAATAAGCCGCACCGCGGC
>ENA-ORTY01000586-ORTY01000586.1-human-gut-metagenome-genome-assembly--contig:-NODE-586-length-47286-cov-10.716373_pt1 | contig 47286 bp, 42 predicted proteins | sample MGYA00241917_ERZ509198 | MGnify/ENA primary metagenome ERZ509198 (study PRJEB26280, sample SAMEA2338857) | human gut metagenome | biome: human gut; feature: human-associated habitat; material: faeces...
TTCCCTCTATCTTCTCCGTAAAAACATTTCCTGCAATATTCGGTCGCTTATCGATTACCAGAACCGACTTACCTGCTGCCTTCGCCTCATAAGCAAAAACTGCTCCATATAATCCCGCACCTACTACCAGATAATCATACATTTCATTATTCCCCCTTCGTCATACGCATATCTTAAACAGTTCTACTTTACCATACCTTTAGTTTGAGTAAACACCTGAGTTTTAATTTTCGTGAATAATCCCCTACTTCCCCTAGGAAATTTATATCTCTTCAATAGAGCCTTTAAAACCGTTTCTTCTTTTTTGCCCTTCATATGATCTGGCTCAAATCCTAGTATGCCACCAAAGAAATCCATATCATTTTCCTAGCTCAGCCCCATCTTTCAAAATATTTTGTGTATCTAGCCACTAAGTATTTAATCTTATTTTTCATTCCAGGAATCTCTTTTAATGGTGTGTGCTCTCCTGTTAGCTTATCCGCATACCCTTCATAGTTCCAACTCATTTCACGAAAGGATTGATTTCCATCTAAAAACTCCTCAAGGCATTTGCTAAGTCCACTGTCTACAAGTACTGCATCACGCATCGCCGTTGATACAGCGTCTATCTTGCTGCTATCAAACCTACGATTATAATATCGATCATATATTAACTGGTATGTTCTACCAGTAACAGCTCCAGCTGTAACCAAACTCTCTGTCATTAGAACCTTAGGACGCTTTTTTGTTTTTTTTTCAATCACATCTAAATACAATTTCAGTACATTCTCCCACTTCACAAAGTTATCCTGTGCTAAATGGTATATCTGTCCAATGCAGTTGTTATTCCCTATGATATCTGCTAAAGCTAGCGCAACATTTCTTCCTAAAGTTAATGTTGTATATTTAGCAGCCACATCTTCACCAAATACAATCGTTCGTCCTTTCAGTGCTCGATAAAGCCATAATTCCTTTTCAAAAATCCCCAATTGTAATCGAATATTACTATAAGTAATATATGGGCGAACAATTGTCCAATTTGTTTTCCCAGATGTTTTTAAAATATCTTCCTGTCTTGCTTTTGTAAGTGCATACTCATCAGTCGATAAATACTCTTTGTCATTTATGGTATCAAGCAACCGATCTGATTCTTCTGTAATAAGTTTTCCTTCAATATCTGCATACACACGACTAGAACTCAAATATACATACTGTTTCGTATGATCCAGCAAACTTCCCACACGTTCTGCAAACGTATCCGTATCATAACTCATAAAATCAACAATAGCATCATACTTTGTAATCAGTAAAGAATCCAAAAACTTTTTATTTTGTGCATTTCCCTTTATATAGATAATATTTCTATGTTTGCTTTTTCTTTCTTGTCGTGATGTAACATGTACTTCGGAACCTCTATCAGCCAATATTTGAACCAAATCAACGCCAATTGCTCCTGTCCCGCCTAATACAAGTATTTTCATAAGCCCATATCTCCATTTTTGTTCGATAGACTTCTTTCTATTTTTGTCTTAACACTCATATACTCATCCTTTGGCCATTCTATTCTTATTTTCTTACTCAACTCTCTTTTTTATTGAAATAAATCTCTTTAACATCTCCATTATCCTTTTCTTTTTTAACAAGGTCACCCCAAATATAATTATAATCAACACATAACGTAACACTTTATATTGATAGCTAAATAAAAACAAGAAACCTAAAGTCATAAATGTCAATGTAATCATTAAATAGATTCTCATATTATATGGCTGAACACCTTCCAGCTCTTTTCTACATATTCGTCTCATAAACGTAAAGTGAAATACTGCATATATGATAAAACACAAAAGCGTAGTATATCCCGCCGCATAATAACCAAACATCTTAATAAAAATGTAATTTAAAGCTACATTTAAAATTGCCCCCGCTGAAGTAGCAAATGCTATAAGCTTTGTCTTCTCATAGTAAAATTCAAATACCGCAAAAAAATTGTAAGAAAACATAAAAAATACGCTCATAGCCACTGGAGGAATTACATAAATAGCATCATAATATTCTGTCGGTGCAAAGATAGCGATTGCTTCCGGAGCAAATGCTATAAGTAAAATATTTACTCCAGCTACTACAACAAATGCAGGATATGCAACTTTAGAGATATCTGATATCTGCTTACTTTTTATTTTTTTATACATCCATGGCTCTATGGTCTGCATCAAAGCTGTGTTCACCATTGTCATAATCATTGAAACTGAATATGCCAAACTATAAATCCCTGCCTGTGCCCCGCCTACCATACTCTTTATCATAATACGATCTGCACTATTCAATACAGATATAGACAAATAATGTGGAATCAATGGAATATTAAATGCCAAAGCATGCTTCCAAAATTTTTTGCAAAAAAATGTTTTTCCTCTGTGCATCTGTTCAAAGAAAAATCCACTATAGCAAATCAATTCCACAAGCGCAATTCCAAAAATTCGTGCAGTTACCTTATCTTTAGCACATGATACAAAAATAATGCCAACCACCGGCTTTGCTATAGACACCAACAATGTAACTACTACCAGTTTACGATATTTATAATCTACCCTCTGCTCCATAGACCAAAATGAAAATACAACTGTGGTCCACATTGTCAATAGCATTAGTAACATCTGCACTGTAGTAAGATCAAACAAATTATTCCAAAATTTATGAAAAATCAAATATATTGCTGTCCATATCAACACAAGTGTTATAGTCAGTCCCTGCAACGCCGATGTGAAAGAACTTCTCTCATCTTCAAACTTCACCAAACCTCTTGAATAAACACCACAATATAAGTTTAAAGTAACAATAACAATAAGAACACTCATCCAAGAGGTATAGACATTGTATTGACCATATTCCGAGGTCGAAAGTAATCTTGTAAAAATAGGTGTTGTAATAAATGATATGCCCTTCTGAAGGAAAGCGCATACAAAAAACCACATAGATGCTTTAACTTGAATTGGAAGGTCGGTATATTTTTTAACTAATTTCTGCATTATTTTTGCCCTTCCGTATCATTATTTCTTTCCAAGAAATTTTTTTAATTTATAAGTTCCCTCTGTACCCAAGACACTTTTCACAGCACTTTTTAGACCTGCAGAAGCGTCATTCGAATAAGAATAGAATTCAAATGCCTCTGTAGTATCATCCTGCTCGTTTGTAAAAACTTCCAAAACACATTTTCTATTATCTTCCATAAACACCGGCAATACTTCATCCAGCTCATCAATTGAAGATGCCGTATAATAATGGAAACCATTTTCTTCAATCCATCCCTTTGGAGAAGCCTTATGACCAGCGGTAATAAATCTACGCAAATCTCCATGATTTCTAAAGGACCTATGCATTTCAATACCCTCATGGTTATTAATCAACAAAATATGAATATTATCTGACACATGGCGAATCCATATAGAATTCATATCATAGATAAAACTCAAATCACCAATAACCAAATAAGCTGGCTTATCTGTCACAGTTGCCTGACCAATAAATGTAGACATACAACCATCTATACCATATGCACCAACATTTGCATAAACTTCTACATTCTCAGGAAGCGGAAATGTTTCCACACCACGAATAGCATTTAGAATACTCATTCCAACAAGAGATCCTGATGGAACCAGTTTACAAAATTCCTGATATACATAAATATTCGTCAGTTTTGTTAAAGTCGGTCTCGAGTCTGTGTATGCTTTAAGCGCACCTATCAATTCATTATGATAGATTTCATTATTCGTCCAACTTTCGTCTGCCTGTGAAATAAAATATTCAAAAAACTCATCAATTGACGTTTCAAAAATTTCTGTAATATGATGTGTCGGATCCTGTATTTCACCATCTTTGCTGATGAGCCAGTGTTGCGTATTAGATTTACGTAATTTTTCATAGTACATCATCTGAGTTGGACCTGCTGTGCTGATAAAAATTTCCGGTTCAGCCTTAGAAAGGCAATTACAAATATCAGTTCCTGCTGTAATATTTAAAGCCTCCTCTAGTCCTGTATTAGACATATGTTGCGCAACAATCGTACAATTATATTTTCTACAAAAATCACGAGCCTTCTGCTTACGCTCTTCTGACCAAGGTGCTGATGAGCCAATCTGCATCATAATCTTATTAGCATTGTGAAGTTTTTCAACCAAGGACAGTTCATGATTTGTATGTAAACTACGCAACTCATTTCTATAGATACGTTTTACCCGTGGTAACGTCTTTTCTGTAAATACTTCCATATTATAATATGCCGGTAAATTAATCTGAACCGGACCACCTTCTCTATGATCAAGTTCTAGCAATGCTTCATTAACCAAACGTTCACAATACCAAAAATCTTCATCGCAATTAATGTCCATTGGTAAATCCACAGCCTTACGTATCATTTTTCCATACATTCTAGACTGTTCAATCTGTTGCTTTTCAAACTGATTGCGACTCTGCGGATTACGGTCAGATGTTAATACAACCAACGGAATATGAGAATAATATGCTTCTGCCACAGCACTATAATAATTACAGGCTGCCGTGGATGATGTACATGAAATAACAACTGGCTCTCTGAGTTGTTTCGCAATTCCAAGTGCAAAAAAAGCTGCGCTTCTTTCATCCACAACAGAATAGCATTTAAAATAAGAATCCTCCTCTACAGAATGAACAAATGGACCGTTTCTTGTCCCCGGAGATATAACTATATGCTTAATACCATATTCCTTTAATAAGGCAATTACAATCTGAGTGTTTTTCAATACTGTGTACATACTTGCCTCCTTTACTCTTGTAACGCTTTTTTCAGATATTGTTTACTTTGTACTCTCAAAGCGTTCAGCTTTGTATTCACTCTATCATAATCAATTGATGTATATTTTTTATTTATTAAATCATTTAAATCAAATACGATTCTGTCATCTAACCCAATTTGTTTCATAATATCTGTTTTTCTGAAGTCTGATACGTTTCTACCACAAATTGAATAAATATCTTTTTCTAGGTTAATTGATAATATTGTCCCATGATACGAATCGGTTATAATTGAGTCCGCATCATATATTAATTGGAGAAATGATACAGGATCCGTTTCTTCAAGTACTTCTATGATTTCATTACTTTTAGCATATGCAAGCGGGGCAATCATCTTTACCTTATATCCATGTAATTTCGCATATGACTCTATTATTTTTTTTGCCTTTCTTATATCCATCATTCTATTAAGTGCATAATATAAAATATATCTTTCATTCGTTTTTTGCAGTTCAAATCGTTTAATCCACTCTTCTTTAAATAGCAAAAATGTGGGATCAACAACACTTTGAATTTCAACTTTGCATAAATTTCTTAACTTCGTGGCTGTCTCTTTTTCTCTTATAGAAACCGCCGAAAATTTTTCCACTTCTGGAATTATTTTTAAGAGATCTTCATCACTCATATTACCAATTGATGAAGCATATGATACCTTTTTACCCATATATCCATATAGTAAATATGGCATCATATATTTCCACGATACATTTGCCAGTTCATTGGACATTTTATTCCAAATCTGGTCACTTCCCGAAATGATGATGTCATACTTGTCCCACAAAGCATATACATCTTCTGGCTCTACACATTCAACACTTAAATTGAACCAATTTTTTATCAATTTTTCGTAATTTTCCTGTCTTATTTTTCTCCTTTTATAGCATGGAATATTTAACACATTCTTTATCAAAGATTTTAACCAGCCAACAACTCCTTGATTCCAAACAAAAATAGCATAGACTCTTCTCTGTTCTTTTGTTCTATAATTAATGATTTCACAATTTCCTATCTCAGATTTTAAGTATTCCTGCATTGCATAGGCTTGCAATACGGATCCAAAATTATATGCTGAATGATATGTAATTAAGCCAATTTTCACTATTTCTACCTCCATATTAGTTGGCTATTCTATGACATTATTTTCCTATTCTTTCCGATTTTATACGCAATGATTGAATACAACCACCATAGTAAAAGAGAGTATATTGTTGATAGCGTAAACCAATCAAAAAAAGAATTTGCAAAAAAGCTTCTAACAACTAGCCAATATACATAACTATACACAATTGTTGAAAACATTCTGTTTCTGTATTTTTGTCTTTTAATCCTTTTATATAATAATTGTGAAATAGTTGCCATTATCGCTGTAAGAATGATAACTCCCCAAATACCACCATCGTGATAGAAATCATAAAACACAGTAGCCACATTTCCTACTCTTTTTCCGTTCACACTAGACCAAAATATACGATCTGACATATATATAAATCTTGAAATATTCAGATTTTCACCTATCGACATATATAATGAATGAAAAGTTTCAGACAAAAACGTCGGATGTCGAAATCCCGCCTTCAAAATACTTGTATCCAAATTTAGTATAGGTGCTCCAAGATAAATTGAAAAATATTCGACTGGACTGAACAGGTCACTATCTCTCCCCATAACCGTTGCTATTGTTTGAAAAGAAGCCACAAATACTATAAAAACAGCACCGATAAACAAATAAACCTTATATGTCATTTTCCTTGTTTCATATTTTTTTAATGCTACAAGAATACATACTGTTAAACAAGCTATTAACGCAATCAGTTCACCGCGTTTACCAGTTGAAATACCAAGTAAACATGAAAAAATAATGAGTAACAAATATCTAACATTTATTTTCTTATTTTTCATTAAATAGTCAGCAAATAAAAAACACCAAACATATCCTGCTCTAGAACATAACATATAAAGTATCGATAAGAATACTGGCAATTGTAATCCTTCTTCTACATCCACAGACTGTGTATAATTAAACATCAAACTTCCAAAGCTTGCCGCAAGTCCATTTTTTCTTACTACGTAAACCATAGATGCTATAATCAAAAAAACATATATTATAAGTGCCAAATTTAAATAATTTCCTGGGATATTATCGTAATCTATCCGCTTCTTTACTCTTCCAGTTGTCATCCTAACTGATATACACCGAGTTTTATTTACAAGCCAAGAAGTCACAGTAAAAGTAATCGTTCCAATTCCCATAATTATTAACGTATTCACATGAAGTTCAACATTCCAAAAGTCTTCCATCATCAATAAATCAGCTGCTGCAATTGCAAATATACCATTAAATGCAACTGCTGGAGAAAGAATATCTTTTTTGAACAGATATAAAGAAATAAGAAACTGAAATACTAAAAAGCAGAATAATATTCTTAAAATCACACTGCATCCCCCTCACATTTAAAGTTTTGTTCCTGGAAGGTACTTTTTATTTTTCCCAGTTTCACCAATACAACCTGCCTTTATTGCATCAAGATACAATCTTCTTGTTTCATGCGTTTTCTCTTTACGACTCTTCCAAAATGCTGCTATCACCTTAGTTAAAAAGTAAATAGGTTTTCGATGTTCACGAAACATCAACATATCATTCCTATATCCATAATAAGTCTTCCATGATACACCTTCATAATCTACTTTTTTTATTTTATGATTTACACACATATCTGGATAACAGTATATTATCCCCTTTTCCGATAATCTCCAACTATGCTCAACATCATCTCTCCAAATAAAGTATTCTTTATGAATTAATCCTACTTTCCTCAAGATTCCCGAATTCATTAAAACTCCAACATATGAAAAATGATCACATTCAAATACCTCTTTACCATAAATTTCTTCTGGAATATGCTCTATTTTCATATTTAAGAATCTCATAATTCTCTTTGATCTATTACTCAATGCAATCTTGCCATCCGTTTTTACACAAGTACATATTGCTGAAACTTTTTCGGCATTAATTGTAAGTATATGTTTTTCCGCCTTTTCAAACACATCTCTATCTGGAATTGCATCATCATCAGATACCCAAACCCAATCGGCATCAAGACTAAGCGCTCTTTCCGTACCAATATAAAATCCACCACTACCGCCCAGATTTTCTTCTGGCGTAATGACAAACTTTGTCTGTCCTTTAATTTCCGTCTTCTTCCACTCTTCCAGGAATGCTTCAGTTCCATCTGTACTAGCATTATTAACTATAATTATATAATCAGGCACTCTTGTTTGATTATCAAATGCTTCTAAAACTTCTTTCAATAGATACAATCGATTATAAGTCACAATAACAGCGGCTATCTTCATTTGTTCAATTTCTCTCCTTCAATATTTTAATAATCACCTTGTCCATTCCAAAGGAAACTAGGACTTCCCACATTTGTACCTTTTTCTTTGCTAATTGAAAATACAATGTTTTTTTTCTCAATCGAATCAATTTTAACGGATTAGGCTTCTTGTAAAAATCAATCATCTCCGTATTCAACTTTACAACTTCTTTTAGAATCTCATCCGAATTTATTCCAGTAATATCTATTACTCTTTGTATTGCATCATTGCGAGCCAAATAATCATTAATTCTAACCATTCTAGTTTTTTTTAATATTCCTGCAGCAGGACTTGTATTGGCTCCAATAGCATTATTGCCATGCTGTCTGTAATCCGTCAATGCAACATTTAAAAATGCACATTTTCTATCTGCTGAAGCAATCAAATTCATAAACCAGTCATGCGGCAATAAATAATTGTAACTATGAAGAAAAATGTCAACAATCTCCCTTCGCACAGCCATCGTGCATCCCGGAGATACATTATGCAGACCAATATATGCTATATCAAAATATTCTATTTTTTGTGGTATATGCTCCATATATAAAAAATTGGAATTATAATAATTTTTTTCAAGCTTTAATATAATTTTATTAGACGATTCATCTATAAGATTTACTGCACTATTCAACGCATAGATATCCGTATTTTCTCGCAGTAATTTTAGCATTACTTCAATTTTATTCTTATGCCATTCATCATCCTGATCTGATAAAAAAATAACCTCTCCCGTAACTTTTTTTAGCGCATTGTAAAAATTCTTCCGGTAACCAACATTTTTTTCATTTACAAATAATTTCCAATTAACAAGGTTATTTACAGCTATAAACTCATTAATCAATGCCACTGTTCTATCAGAAGACTTATCATCAACAATGACAACTTCATCCGGTTTTATAGTTTGATTGCGTATCGAATCTAACTGTTTTTCTATATATTTTTCGCCATTATATGTTGCCAATGCAACTGATATTTTTTCCATATTTACTACTCAACTCTACAATTAATATTCAAAATTCTTAGTACTGCTTTTCAAAATCTTTTTGTAGATTTTTCAGCAGTTTATTTGCTTCCTTTGTCCCTTCAATCATTTTTCTAACATACATTTTTTTATTTGGGAACAGAAAAAGTACCTTAAACCACTTGTACAGATAAAATCCAAACATCCTTGGCTTCTTATAACGTTTCCAGCACCAAATTAATGCTCTAGCTTGCATATAGTATCTGTTCGGAGATGCAATGCCATATTTAAATCCTAAAAAACTTTTTGTTTCTGCTGGATGATGATTGATAACAGCTTCACCGCACTCAATAATCCTATATCCTTTTTCATGCGACTTAAAACAATAATCCATATCTAAACCATCTACAAAAAGTTCTTCCATAAATCCATTTTGTTTTTTAAAAATTTCACAATTAAAAAGGCAACCAGATGTCATTACCCATTCTACATCTTTATACCCTTGATATGACCGATTCTTACTTCTTTCAAAAACATGAACCGGAGCAAAAACAGCAATCTCATTACTCTCTAATGTTATTAAATTGCTATAATAGTCAATTGCTTTTTTATATACAGTAACTATATCGGAACCCATCTTACTATCTGCGTCAAATACCAACGTCCACTGACACCCATTTTCTGTCAATATCTTAATTCCCATGTTGAGAGCCTTGCAGAGTCCAATATTTTTTTGTGCTGAATAGTAAATAACTTTAGAATCCAGTGTAACTATTTGATCAACTAGTTCACGATGACTAGTTTCAGAATTATCAATGACAATAGTCTGAGCAACTAAATTCTTATATGTATTAATGTTTTTTATCTCATCTTTAGTTGGATTATATAATACAACTACTGCCCCAAACATTTTCTTCTCTACTATGTACATTAATTTTTTCCTTTCAAAATTTCACTATTTCTCCAAAAGTATTACCTACTACCCACTAAAGTTTTCTCTTACTACACTAATAGTCAGATACAATAAAAGAGAAGCAACCTTTATAAAAATTTGATATTAGATTTAATTTTATCTCTTCGTCAAATATTTTTTATATTCTTCGAATACTCACATATCAAATTTACCATGAACATCTTTAAAACCCTGTGTCACCAACTTTTCTTTTAATTCTTCCTAGATACTTTGCAGCACCGCCTTACTTGTTCCAACAGCATTATATTATACTATCCCCCACATCCTATCCGAAAACTCATCACCAGACGGGATAACATTTATTTTTCTCATATAAATTAAATTTTAGTGGGTTAAACTCACCACCATCGGTTTTTAAATCACCTTAATTTGGGAATAGCATTTTTTCATTTAGCTTTCAGATTTTCTCCCCAATTTAGTATAAAAAGCAATATACTTTTTTTTCATTGTTTCTGTATTATAAATATCTAGCACATCCTGATATGCTTTCTCTGGAATCTCTTTTGGAAACTCTTTCATGGCATTCTTTATTCTTTTCGCATATTCTTCTGCCGTATCGCAAACATATCCATTAATACCATCATGAATTACACTTTTATTTCCCATCGTATTGCTGACAAGAACTAACTTTTTTATATACATATTTTCAATGAGACTCATTGCAATGGCTTCTCCAAGACTACATAAAACAAATGCATCTGCACCTTTTGCCATCGCCAATGCCTCCTTACGAGGTTTCCATCCCGTCACCTCAATATTCGAAGCCGTTAACTCATTTTCTAATTCGCCATTGCCAATCCAAACAAATTGCGCCTCCGGAACTAGTTCAGCAATTCTATTAAAAAGTTCCGGCTGTTTCTGAACACACGCTCTTCCAAGTGTAAAAACTGTAAATTTATCATTTTTTATTGGTTTTATTCCATCAAGAGAAGCTGAAAGATCTGCAAGATTTACTCCCGTTTCAATATATGCTGTTCTCTTAGAGAATTTCTTCGCTTCTTCATCTTCACTTTGACAACAAGTAAGTGTAAGTGCTCTATTTCCAAGAATCTTCTCTGCAAATTTATAAATTTTGCTCTTCTTTCCAGTTCCCATAAGAATATGCGCGTAACCATGAGGTGTATAAACAACTGTATTATTTCTGCCTTTATATGCAATCCTTCCCAATCCTCCTGCGACTGAAGAATGCAGATGAATCACATCTGGCTTAATCTCTTTTTCAATTTGACGCAACTCCTTTATCGCCGTAATATCACTTTTCACATTTGTCAAATCTTTTACGCCTACATTTTTCATTTCAATCAAATGTACTTTCTGATTTAAAAAGTCTTTGTAGTTCTTAGGAGTTTGCGGTCTAAGTGAATATGCAAGATAAACTTCAAAATCATCAACCATGTCATTACAAAGTTGTGATACATAAGTAAATACTCCACCGCCAAAAGATTCACAAACCATCAGAATTTTTTTCTTTCTCATAATCCGTCACTCCTCAATTCTCATTTCAAAAAACACATAACTCTACCTCACATCGCTCCATCATTGGCAAACACACTCTTCACCGTCTCCACCAATATCTTCACATCCACCCCCAAACTCCACTCATCAATATACTTCGTATCCAACTTTACAACTTCCTCAAAGTCGGTAATATTACTTCTCCCACTAACCTGCCACAACCCAGTCAACCCCGGCCTAAACGCCATCCTTGCCCTATGGTGCGGCTCATACTGTTCCCACTCATCCACTGTCGGCGGTCTGGTCCCCACAAGACTCATATCCCCCTTCAGGATATTAAAAAACTGCGGAAACTCATCCAGACTTGTCTTCCTGATAAACTGTCCAATCCCAGTCTTACGCGTCCCATCCGGCAACACTTTATTCCCGATAATCCTCGGATCAAAGTCCATCTTAAACATCAGCCCGTCACTGATCTTATTCTGAGCCATGAGTTCTTTCTTTCTCTCCTCCGCATCCATATACATGCTTCGGAACTTATACATCTTAAACTTCCGTCCATTCCGTCCAATTCTCTCCTATGCGAAGAAAATCGGTCCCGGTGAACTGATATAAATCAACGGTCCAACTACAATCATAATCAACAGTGTTGCCAGACATCCCACAAGTCCGCCGGCAATATCCATAAGCCTCTTAACAAACAACTTAGATGAATCTGCGTAATTCATACTTGTAGTGATCACCATATAACTGCCCATCTTTTCCACCTGCTGACAACCTGTCGGCAAGGATCCGGACTGCATGATTCCAGTATGTACCGCAATTCCCATTTCCATAAAAATCCCTGCAAGTTCTCCCGGATAATCACTCTCATCACATGGCGGGATAAACACTTCATCCACCCATTCACCGCAGGCAAAATCAACAATTTCTTCATGATCTGCAACTATCGGAATATTGCAAATCGTTCTTCCCTTAAGGTCTGCATCCAATGCAGCCGCCATAATTCTGGTATAACCCAGACAACTTTCTGACACAGTCTTTAATGTCTCTTCCAGCATTTTCTCCGGTGCAATGACAAGAAGAGATTTCTTAACTGAATTGTATCCTCTTTTTCTGAGGATTCTTTTCCATATCACTCTTGCCAAATAAGAGATTCCAATATAAAACAGAACCATGATGTAATAAGATATCCTTGAATAGATATCCCCCATCTGTGTGGTAAACAGATAAAAAGTTGTCACCACTTCTACCAGAATCACATGTTTACACGTCAAGATAAACTCGTCGAAATATCCTCTTTTCAAAACATTCTTAAAGGAATCTGCTACAATCTCCACCGCAAAATCAATAAACAAAAATGCCATTCCAAGAATGCGGTAGTCCTTATCCATATACGGATTACTTATTCCGAATCGAAATATATATGCCGCAATAAATGCAAGCTGTATACACAAAATGTCCAACAGCATAAAATCCACATGCTTTGTCCATTCTCTTCCTTTCTTTCTATACATTCCTTCCCAAACTCCTCCTAAATACTTCTCTTTTTCCTACTTCCAATCCATCCCTATACTGTCCAGCATCCTGATTCTGTAATCATCCAGCACCATCCCACTAGCCCCAGGATGTTTCCTCTTAGACCTGACATTCGAGATCCACCTCCCCAGCTTCACACCATTCACACAATACGAAACCGGCACATTCAGATCCCCAAATTCTTCATAATATCTTTTCGCCAGCGCATACTTCTCATTCCACTGCCTGACCGTCTTCTTCTCTTTACAAAACCCAATCCTCTCAAGTCTCTCACGCTGTTCCTCGGTCAAGGCCGTCTGGTTCCCAATCTCCGCGAGCCATCTCCCAAGCGGCACCCCATTCTCCGTCACATACTTCACCGGAACCTCCAGATCCCCATGCGCCAGATAATACCCTTGTGCCTCCCGGAAATACTCTTCCCATTTCTCCCCATTCCGATCCCAGATCATCCCCAACTTCTCCAGCTCTTCCTGCTGTTCCTTCGTCAGCGCCTGATCCAGTCCCTTATTCTTCACTTTCGTTCTCAAATTACAGACCCATCTCCCAAGCCTGAACCCATTCTCCGTCACATATCTAGCCTTAACATCCAGATTCCCATGCTCCTCATAATAAGCCTGCAATTCTCTCAACGCCTCATTCCAGCTCTGGTCCTTACTGTCCCAGACCATCCCGATCTCATCCAGCTTCCCGACCTTCTCCTCACTCAGATTCCCGGTCACCGAACCTGCACGGACCCTGCGCTGTGTCTGAATCCAGCTTCCAAGCGTAAGCCCTGTCTGCGTCAGATAACTCTTCGGAACTTTCAGATTCCCCTTCTCCCGGTAATACTGCCTTGCAGCAATATAATAGGTCTCCCAGGCGGAACTTAAATTCGTCTGCAGTTTCTGGAAAAGCATCCTGCAATCCTTCGTCTCATCCGTAATGTGGAAGCACTCACTAAAGCGAAGCCCCTTCCCATACGTCGTCGGAAACAGCACAAATGCTTCTTCCATTTCTTTCTTCAGACAGTCAATACAAGAAAGGCTGTCAAAATTATTAACCAGGTCAAAAATAACCGGTGTCTTCCCGCTGCCCGCTGACAATGCACGCCCGATCTGCTGAAGATAAATGATCGGCGACACCGTCGGACGCAGAAGAATCACACCATCCACATCATCCACATGAACCCCTTCATTGAGCATATCAATGCAGAAAAGAAGCTTCAGATGTTCACTGTTATCCTTCTTAAATTCCCTGAATTCTCTGTCTGTAGCAGTATCGTTATAAAACGCTGTATAGATTCGCGGCTCGCAGTCTACCCGGCGAAACCACGTACTGACCTGCTCTTTCATTTCGTCCATATGTTCTTTACCTGAACAAAAAACGATATATTTTCCATTTTTCTTTTCCATATGCTTCTCAAACACAATGTCCAGCCCTTCTGCCTGTTCCAGTGCGCGGCGCAGCTGCTCAAGCAGTTTCTGGTTCTCTGTGATGAGGCCCTGATTCGATAATGCCTGGATTCTTTTCTTTAACTGATCCAGTTCTTTCTTATACGAATACATGGCAATCACATATTTCGGTTCCGGGAGTATTCCCCGGACGATAGCCTCTCCGAGTGTCATCTCGGACGCAATCTTTCCATCAAAAATCTCCTCTGCCATATTTCTCTGGTTGTCCAGATAGCGGATATTGGTCGCGGACAGCCCGAGTCTCTTCGCATTTGGACAGGCGTTCAGAAGTTTCCTGACACTTTTGCCCCATTCTGCGGCACCACAGCGATGAAATTCATCCAGGATGATGTAATCCGGATGCAGGGTTTCGATGCTGTCTTCGTTCTTCATCAGACGGCTGTAGGACATGAACTGGATGTTATCGAATTCCATTCCGAGGTTCTCCAGCTGTGTCTGATAGATATATTCACTTGGTGAGAGCCATAAAAATTTTTCTGATGGATGTTCCTCTGCCAGCTTGAATGCGATCAGGGATTTCCCTGTGCCTGTGGGATGGATGACTGCTGCCATTTTCTCCCGCTCAAGCATGGCGGTAACTGAGTTATATGCTTCCTGATTGTGTTTGAAAAGATGTATGCTCATTTCGGTATTCCTCCAAAGTACACAAAAAGAGGAATTCAGATTTCGCAGATTGTTTTAATCTGCGAAATGGGCACATACGCGCCAACCTCCCCAATTTTATTAAATTTCTTATCAAATCACTGCTAATATAATATGCTGATTAAGCTATTTTGTCAATAAATGGCAATTTATTTAGTACATTATAACATAAACTGACCAATTTATTTAGTGCTTTTTGTAAGAAAATCAATCTGACTTCTGGAAAGTATCTCCATTACGGGTCAGAATCGTGGTCAGGAGCCATAGAAAGGAGTTTTATATTTTGGCAAGACGAGGAGAAAACATACGAAAAAGAAGTGACGGCAGATGGGAAGGCCGATATCTGATCTATATAAATGGAAGCAAAAAATACCGTTCCGTATATGCCCCTTCTTATAATGAAGTAAAACAGAAACTCTTTAACAGCAAGAAAGAATCTGAGATTACTCTGCTCTCCCCAAAAGAGCAGACAGCTCCCCTAAATGGCAGTGTTGATATGAGTTTTGATGAAATCGGTCAGTTGTGGCTTATCTATATTAAGGATAATCGCAAGTACTCCACCTACAGAAAATATGCCAACATCTATGACATGCATATCCGGGATACTTTTGGCAGTCTGACAGCAGACGAAATCAGCCTGGAAATCATAGAGAAAGCCCTGCCAAAGGAGATATCCGCCAGTCTATATAAAAGTATCTACTGTGTACTGAATCAGATTTTATCTTATGGAAACCGATACTGCGGCACTCCGAAAATTCATTTAAAAACAGAAAAGCTGCGGACAGTTCCCAAACCCGTGCAGACAATAAATGCTACAGACCAGCAGAAGCTATGCCTCTATCTGCTCTCGGATCTTGATTCCTGTAAGCTTGGCATTCTGATATGCCTGTATATGGGACTGAGACTCGGGGAAATCTGTGCCTTAAAGTGGGAAGATATCGACTTCCAGAGAAAAACAATTCATATTAACAGGACTGTCCAGAGGATTCAGGTCGGGCAGGAGGATCGGAAAACGATTCTGTATGAGGGACCTCCCAAAACGCTCTGCTCTGTCCGGGAGATCCCGATTCCGGAATTTCTCTTTCCATTTCTTCTCTCTTGTAAGGATGATGGGGTTTATGTGTTGAATAAATTTTCCCCGATGGAACCCCGTACTTATCAGTACAAGTTTTATTCTTATCTGAATAAAGCATATATAAAGAAGTCTCACTTTCACGCACTGCGCCATACATTTGCGACAAACTGTATCAGCAATGGGGCTGATGTCAAGAGTGTCAGCGAAATGCTTGGTCATTCTAATGTAAATATCACTTTGAATAAATATGTCCATCCATCTATGGATACCAAGCGGAACATTCTGGATTCGCTTTCTTCTATCTCTTCTATAAATGGTCAGATCAGTGGTCGGATCATTTCTTAACCTTTGATCTCATGCACGTTTCCGGTGCCCATTTCGCAGATTAAAACAATCTGCGAAATCTCTGTACGTGAATGGTCCATCCGGCGTTTTTTAGCTGCGCGGATGGATTTTTTCTCTGTCATTTTAGAACTATTTGTTCTTTTTATTATATTATACTCTGCTCTTTCACGCAAGTAAAATATCAGACAGTTATCGTCCTATCGTTCCTGCCATGGGCATGATTTCTAAAATATCTCTGTATAAATAAAATACCCGCCGCGGAAGATATTATACATATCTGTCCGCAGTGGATGTTTTATAAATTTTCGAAAATCACATCGGATCATCCGGATGATTGTCGAATTATGTTCGAAATCAAAGCAAAAATATCACATTATTCGATAATATTATTTGAATATATTATGAAATAAGTATATACTAATAGAAAATGAATTTGGAGGGATAATTATGTTGATAGAATTCAGGTTCAAGAATTATAGATCATTTCGTGATGAGGCGACGCTATCTATGGAAGCAACGGGGCTTGGCCCCTTCAAAAAGAGCTTGATTTCATATGGTTCGTTGAACTTATTACCGAGCGTTGCTATATATGGAAAAAATGGTGGAGGTAAAAGTAATGTAATCCGGGCGTTTTGGCTGGCTGTGCAATTCATTAAAAATGCACAAAGAACACAGCACGAAAACGCAAAAATACCAGTAATACCATTTGCTTTAAATGATTATTCTGAAGATGAACCAACAGAATTTGAATTTATCTATACTCTAGACGGAATTAAATACTGGTATTCCTTTGCTGCAACAAAGGAAAAGATATATAAAGAATATTTATACCACGCACCAAAGGGACAAAAAGCGTTAGTTTTTAAAAGAGAAAATCAATCATTTATTTTTACAGAAGAAAAGGCAAAAAGAAAGTTAATCAGCGAAACCGTTGCATCGAATCAGTTGTTCTTTTCGTTGGCTTGTACAATGAATGACGCTATTTGCGCAACTGCAATGAAGTGGTTTCGGGAATTGCTTTATTTTTCAAGGGATTATTCAGATATTCCTAAACAGCTGTTGGATTATTCTAATGATGCCAATATGCTACAGGCGATTTCGGATTATGCTAAAGCTGCGGATCTCGGTATCGAAAGTATGCAATTTGAAATTGACAGTAAGGAAATTAAGGACAATCTAAGTTTTCCCGAGAATATACCAGACGGTATAAAAACAGCCTTGATTCAGTTTATGCATATTCTGGCAGATACGTCGAGCAACTCAGAAACAAGATTAAAAATGAATGAGGTTAAAGCAATATCGAAACATCAGGGTATCAATGCTAATGGAGAAGCGGTTTTATACCCGTTAGAATTATCGGATGAATCAGACGGAACCAGAAAACTCATGTCTATTGCACCTGCAATCGAGTCAGCACTGAAAAAAGGCGGAGTTCTTATCGTTGATGAAATTGAAAAAGAACTTCATCCAATGTTGGTAGATTTTGTTGTGGCAAAATTCCAGAGTAAGCAGTCTAACCCAAAAGGAGCGCAGCTTATCTTTACGACTCATAACACGGAACTTATGAATATGGAAATCCTGCGTAAGGATCAGTTGTACTTTGCAGACAAAAGCAATGAAGATGGGATATCAGAACTTTATAGTATTAGTGGATTAGGTACCAGAACTACAGAAAATATCAGAAAGGGATATTTGCTTGGTAAATATGGTGCAACTCCTGATATTGAGATTGAGGAGGTGGAATAATGCCTCGTAAAGTAAAATCTGCCAAACCACTAATCTATGTATTTTGCGAAGGTGAAAGTGAACAGGCATACACTGATTATTTAAAAAAGACTTTCTCGGATGTTGCTGTTTTAAAAAGGCCACCAGATACAGGACTGTTTGAAGAAGCAGATGCAAAGTTTTCAAAGTCGCCCAAATATAAAAACAGCATAGATGTAACAGATGAAATATGGTTTTTTTATGATATAGAAGAAAAGGATATTCCAAAATGGAATGATAGGTTTACGATTATAAAGAAACTTCGTAACTTGAGAAAAAAACAAGGAATACGGGTAAGATTACTAATGACTAGTGGATGTATTGAGTATTGGTTTATGTTGCATTACAAATACTATACTCCGAAACTCATTACCGTTCCTGAAAAGGAAAAGGTTATTAATGAAGTTAAAAAATTAATCCCAACTTACGTAAAAGGAGATTCTGCGGCAACAGAGAAGATTGCAGTCAATTATCAAAAAGCAGTAGAAAATTCAAAGAAAACTGTAAAAGCATTATTGCAAGATGGACTGCCGGGAATAGATGATACAGATGTTAGAAACCAATGGTTAAATACAAAGAGCGTCACATTTTCTAATGTATATGAAGCAATTGAATTTTTACAAAACTGTGGATAAAAATGTATCGTAGCATTTGAGTCAGACTCGATGATACTAATACCCGCTGCGGAAGATATTATACATATCTGTCCGCAGCGGGTGTTTTTGCACCTATTTCAAAATCTATTTCGTTCCTTTTCCCTTGCCTTCCACTATTACAACACCTTTTTTTACCATAGATTTAAGTAATTGTGTTGTCTTTGATTTGCCAAATGCGGCCTCCGATGTAGATTTTGAAATCAATCTCTATGCAGTATAACTCATTTTGGAATGCTCTGAGCTGTACATAGTGCTCCCCATCCCACCTCTTCATTGGGATACTCCTCGTACCCCGGTAATGGTCTGGCACCTCTTCGGAGATAGGCTTTTACTTTTTCCCCATAGAGGTAGGGATCGTTTCCATTTACAATCCCCCATTGCATTAACAATGCGGCGGCTCCGCTGACAAAGGGTGCTGCAAAGGAAGTCCCTGTTACTGTTCTGTAACCGCCGCCGGGTACGGGAGCAACTATGTTTACTCCAGGTGCAACCAGATCAGGTTTCAGATATGGCAGCATCCTGCTGCCCCTTCCGGAAAAATCCGCATAGGAGTCAACCAGCGAATCATATGCCCCAACTGCAATAATCCGCCGGGCAGTAGCGGGTATGGTCAAAGTTCCATATGCCTTTGGTTCATAAAACCCGGTTCCTCTGTTCAGGGTATTTCCACCTGGCAGCCACAGGTAATATTCTCCTCCTCTGACCTTTTTTCCACTTAGAATGATTTTCCAGTCTCCACTGTCCACATAAGTTTCCACAGGAAGGAAATCTATGTAGATTTCCTGTGTCAGATGATAGGGTCCAGGTTTTCCATAATAGATTAAAAGCTCTGTATTTCCCAGTTTGTACCTCTGAGGACCAAGCTTTTCATCTAAGGGGCCGATCCGGTTTCCGGATGGATTTTCAATATAAATACTCATCTCATCCTCATAAGCTTTCCATAACTGCACATTTAATGTTGGTTCCCTGCTGCTCACAGATAATTCTATCTGTCTGGTCTGTCCCTGTTTCAGGGTTCCGCCCTCATGCAGAGGCTGATTGCCATTGTTTCCTGTGCCTGTACAGATAACCAGACGTCCCGTAGAAGAAACCATATCTATATATGTTTCAAGAAGGGAATCTCCCTTATGTGATCCATAGTTATTTCCAAAACTGATATTGATAACCATCGGCCGCCCCAGAAACAATGACTGACGCACCAAATAATCAATTCCCTGTATCAGTTCGGTTGTTCTTGGGAAAGAATTTTCTCTGGGAATCCCCATTTTTACCACTATCAGGTCACTCTCATAAGCTACTCCCTGATTGACTCCATCGGAAGCTCTCCCGTTTCCTGCCGCGATTCCCAGCACTGAGGTTCCATGTCCACTGTAATCCACAGATGGAACAAGGCGCCTGCCCTGGTTTTCTCCAAGTGCAAGCGCCTCATCTATTTCTTCTTTCGTATATTCTGTTCCTGTCACATATCCCTGCGGTGGTTTTCCCGGGATACTCTGGTCCCACAGCCGCAAAATCCTGCTGCTCCCATCTGCATTTCTGAAATCCGGGTGAAAATAATCAACTCCGGAATCGACTATACCTATCAGAATTCCTTTTCCTGTCAGCCCGTCTCTGCCAGTCTGCACTGTTCGGATACAGCTGGCTCCTTTTGCCTGAAATAGTTCAAAATAGAGTCGTTTTGGTTTTTCTATAAATTCTACCTGTACACGGTCTGAATAAGCATCAATTTCCGATTCCGGCAAAGTTACAACAGCATAGCCGCCAAGCAATGGCACTACCTGAATCCCGTTGCCAGCCAGACCACTCTCCGGACCACTGTATTTTACAATAATGTCCCACTGCCTCGAAGTCATATCATATCCTATATTCAGGTTCTCAGATTTCCTGCGTTCCTCTGGTGTCGCATCCATAGCCAGATTTAAGAGATTATCTATTTTCTGATCTGCCATAAACATTTCCTTCCGCTTCAAACCTGTTATACATTTAATCATACAGCCTGAAACCGCATAGTTCTTATTTACTATATTCCTCTATCACACAATTATGTTCCTTTGTTTTCTTATCATAATTCACACCAACAAGAAGAATATTTCCTTTATATTCTTCCAGACTGGCGCAATACTCCTTTTTCCCGATCTGCGCAATTGCTCCCTCTGCACTCTGATTCCACTTTAATTCAACTACCAGCGCAGGTTTTTCCTGAAATTTTCTTCGCGGGATAAAAACAAGATCCGCAAATCCTTTTCCACCAGCCATTTCTCTGTGAACTGTGTAGAAATTTCTTGCTGCATACAAGGCGAGCGATATCGTATAACTTAACGCATTCTCATCATTGTACTGTATATGAGATGTCTCGAAATGTGCCTGTCTGATCCCTTCCGCTACCTGCGCAGGTCTTCTCTGCCAGATTGCATTGAGTGTATCTGCAGAATTCTTCAAAGCCTTTGAAACTTCTCCCCAATCAGATGCCGCAACACTGTTCACATATTCTGTACGTACTTCACTGTTGGGTATTTTTACAATTTTGTTGTCATAATCATAAGCAAGATACCCCAGATGAATTAATAAAGTAAGAACATCATCTTCTGTACGAAATGTTGCCATATCATTTGCAAAGCTTCCTGTATTTACCGGAACGCTTTCTCCTGCGATCATACTTAGAATATCATCTTTTAAGCCTTCAAAATTCATGTCAATGTATACTTGCAAAGCTTCAAATGTCTCTGTCTGGTTCCAGTAATTCCCTATTTTTCTAAACCTCATGCAGCTCACCACAGAACGTGGACTGTAAATAGACGGAGCTTTTTCAAAAGAATATCCGTCATACCAACTTTTCACTTCCTGCATATCCATGTTGTATGTTTTACATAGATTCCTTACTTCTTCCTCTGTAAATCCTACATACTCCGCAAGTGGTCCCGGATCGATCATCGAAAATTCATCAAACATATTCAATGCAGAATGTGTTCCATATTTCTTAATCGGAAGAATCCCAGTCATATATACAAGGGCAAGATAGCCTTTATCTTTCAGTAAATCTCTTAAAAAATCCAGATACTTTTCCTGTGCTTCTCGGTCTGTTTTATATTCTCTGAAAATGCAATCCCATTCATCAATAACTACGACAAACTGCCTCTTTGTTTTATTATAAACATCCTGCATAGTTCTCATCAAATTGGTCTCATCAAAATATCGAAAATCCGGATACTTTTCCAACAGATCCCAGATCACACTTTTCCTAATCAGCGCAATCATTTCTTCTACTGTATCACTCTGGCTTAAAAATTCCTGCATATTGAGAAATATCGTATCATATTTGTTTAAATATTTTTCAAAACTCTCACATGATGCAATTTTGAATCTTGAAAAGAGTTCTTTTGAATCAGCCTCGCAATTGTAATAGGCTGCAATCATGTTAGCTGTAATAGATTTTCCAAAACGGCGTGGACGGCTAATGCAAATATACTTTTGTGTTGTCTGAGCAATCGAATTCAGATATTCTAAAAGCTCTGTTTTATCTACGTATATGCTGGAATTTACTACTTCCATGAAATTATTTATATCTGGATTTAAATAATTTCCCATTCCGATTTCACCTCCGCATTTATTTTGATTTTCCTTTGCTTCTTATTATAAGGCATAAATCAAAGACAGGCAATATTTGTCTTACTTATCCCCATCTGTTCTGGCATCGGCAATGATTGCGCCCCGAAAATATTAATTAATTGCCATAAAAAATATACAACTTTTTATAGCATCATAATAATTGCATCTATAATAATCTCCGTCAGCAAACTAAGGAGTACACTTCCTAATATCGTGCAAAGAACAATTCCCATTATAGGATGTCTTACTTTCCATTTTGTCATCATCCCATATATTTTCTGCTCTAAACAACTTTCTTTGTCCCAGAATACATACATTTTGCTTTTCTTTACACAACCTTTTGTCTTTTCTTCGCTGAATTCTCCAATAATATCCGCATAAATATACATTTTGTAATAAGTAAGTCTTCTGTGCATTTTTTCTTCTATATTATTTTTTGTTTCAATAAAAAATTGCATATCATTATAATTATAAACGTAATCCATATTTTCCTCTTCCGTGGTTCTCATATCCCGTATCAAATATTACGATATACGAAAAATTATCTTATCATCGTCACCATACTATTGTTTTTTTGGGCAATTTAACTTTTATAAAATGCACTAACATATACCCGGTTCATACCTCTGGCAGTGCATCATCACTCTCTATCATTTTAATCTCTTCTGCTGTATTCAAGACATTCAGCTGATATTCAGCAATCTCTTGCAATATTTTGAATCTTTCTTCTTTTTCTTTTCCTTCGCGCAACATCTGTGCGTTATGTGATTCCAGATTAGAAAGAACTGTTAATTCATTAATTGTTGCAAAATCTCTGACATTATTTTTCTTAGCAAGTTCAGGATTTGCTTCTCTCCATGCTTTCGCCGTAAATCCAAATAATGCCACATTTAATATATCCGCCTCTTCCGCATATGCCAGCCATTGAAGGTTTTCTCTGTAATTCATTTGAGGAAGCAAATATTTTTTTACAGCATCCGTCTGAATCAGATAATTATTTTTACTTAAGAAACGTTTTGCATCCCATTTTTTCTGATCAGAGTTGTTTTCTTCTTCCTTCAAGCGCTGAAATTCCTTTATCAGATATAACTTAAACACAGGACTTATTGCAGAGGCAAACTCAAAAGCAATATCTTTGTGTGCATATGTGCCACCATATTTTCCACGCTTTACATATAATCCAATGGCATTTGTTTTATTTATCCATTCCGCTACACTTAATACAAATGTATGTAACCCCGCCTCTGTTTTAAAGTGGTCGAATTCGACCACTTTAAAATCGGAATTATAAATTTTCTCCCAAGTTCCCAAAAACTCCAATGTATTTCTGTTTCTTAACCAGTTTTTCACAATATCTGCACAACGTGAATCTCCTGACTTCGCCTTAGCAATATCTGTAATACAAATATAATCGTCTAACTCTTGTTTTGAAATAGAAATCTGCACATTTTGTACTTCGATTACTTTATTCTTCATTCACATCTTCCTTTACAATAAGATTGTCCATCCTTACCTTATACGCTAACAAACGCAACACATAGTCCGGCATCTTTCTGGTTCCTCGTTCCCATTCTGTTACCGTCCTGTACGGGATTTCAAAATATTCACAGAATTCTTTTCTATTCATTCCTGTACTTTCCCGTAATTTTTTTATTTCGTCTTTTATTTCCATTTCTTTCCCCTTTTTGTTTTTACACATTGTGTATATATTGTAACATATTTTTTTATCAGTCACAACATTTATCATCTTCATTTTGGTATACTCCCGGCGGTACACAGCGCGCCACCCTATTTCTTCTTTCGTATATTCTGTTCCTGTCACATATCCTTGCGGTGGTTTTCCCGGTATGCTCTGGTCCCACAGCCGCAAAATCCTGCTGCTTCCATTTAGTTTTCCCTGCTTTGATCTATGATCATCTGGCAGATTTCCTGTTTTGGTTTTCCAAGTGCTGCTCCCAGTTCTGCATACAGCAGATCCTAAAGTCTGATTTATAATACCGCCATACGTCGGTCTCAGAACCGGTGCAGCCGCTGACACAAGTCTGTTTTCGTTGATACTCCGAACGTATCCATCACCGCATATCTATAATTGAAACATAAAATTTCTCCTAAAAAAATTTTTTTATGGATATATTTCAGAATAAACACTCAATCGACACATCACTGAAATATCTAAAAAAATTTTACATAAATTTTTCATTAGCGCGCATGTGTATTTTACAAAGCATTCCTATAATAGGAAACAAAGGAATGAGAAAACATTATACATTCATAGATATAAGAAAAGAGGAATGATTATGTATCAGACATTATGGACTTCTATTAACAATCAGGTAAAAAAATCACATGCTTCCGCTGCATTCCTGGCGATTTCACTTATTGAATGGACAACACTTGGACTTCTGGCAGGATTTTTCATCTCTATGGTCGGTGGAATATCCACTATTACTAAATTAACAGTTATCCTTTGTGCCGGTGGATATACCGGACTGATTTTTGGTTTCTTTGGCGGAATTTTGTATCTTTACAGAACAGATTCCCGCCATTCCTCAGCAGAATCTTCTCCCTCTGCTGCCCCTCAGCTCTCTCTTAAGAGCAAAACAGCTGCCTGATTTATATCAGACAGCTGTTTTATTTTTCTACAAAATGGATTCTCGTCTCATCAAAACGATTCTCCATCGGTGCAATACCGATCCACACACCGCCAGGTCCCAGTGCATCTGTTTCCAATCAAATATATTACTTCTTAATTTTTTCTATCATACACTGATGTTCTTTATCTTTTTTCGAATAATTAATACCTACCAGAAGAATGTTTCCAGCATATTACGCTGAGACTTTTTTATCTTTGCAATCAGATACAAAAACGCTATCACAACCATTTTAAGAAAGTCAATCGAATATTCTCAATTGAAGCAGGGGACTTACTTGTATCACCCCAATGCCACATCAAGCACCATCATCAGTGAAAATCCTACTGCGAAGAAAATCGTTCCAATATTGGAATGTTCCCCTGCTGACATTTCGGGGATGAGTTCTTCTACTACTACGTAAAGCATGGCTCCCGCTGCAAAGCTGAGCAGATATGGTAACGCCGGAACAATAAGTCCTGCCGCCAGGATCGTAAGTACCGCACCGATTGGTTCTACGATTCCGGATAACACACCACCTGCAAACGCTCTGCCTTTTCCCATTCCTTCCGAGCGCAATGGCATGGAAATAATCGCGCCTTCCGGGAAATTCTGAATAGCGATTCCAATAGAGAGCGCCATGGCCCCCATCACGGTAATCTTCGTATTTCCGGTCAGATATCCGGCATAGACCACTCCTACTGCCATTCCTTCCGGAATATTGTGTAAAGTTACAGCCAGAACCAGCATAGTAGTTCTCTGAAGTCTGCTCTTTGGACCTTCTGCCTTGTCACTGTTCTGGTGAAGGTGCGGGATCATGTGATCCAGCAAGAGCAAAAAGAGCACTCCAATCCAGAATCCCACTGCTGCCGGGATAAAAGAAAACTTTCCCATGTCTGCAGACTGCTCGATTGATGGAATCAGCAGACTCCACACTGAAGCTGCCACCATGACCCCGGCCGCAAAGCCGGTAAGTGCTCTCTGTACTTGTTCATTCAGATTCCTTTTCATAAAAAATACGCAGGCTGCTCCTGCTGAAGTTCCGATAAAAGGAATCAGGATTCCGTAAAATACATTTATATTCATCTGTCTACTCCTCCTATTCTATTTGTATGCCTAAGATAAGTAATTGTTCCTATTCTCCACCAATCATACAAAGAACTCTGATTTTGTTAAATAGTAGTGGATGAAAAATCCAGTTTATTAGTTAGTTCTTTCTAACTCATGTAAGTATATCAGATTTTCATCCAAATAAAAAGAGCATACAGAACTTTTTTCAAATTCTATATGCCCAAATTTAACCGAATCAAGTAAGTACCCTGCGGGGGTTGCGAAGAGCAATAAGCAGTTAAAGAATAGACTGCGGGCAGCCGGACTATTTCTTTTCGTAAACTTTGTTTACGCTCATTCATTGTTTTTGCTCCTGTTTCAGATAAACTGCAGTACCCAGTATACAAACGGTAACGTCACGATCGAGCAGACTGTTGTCACCAGGATTCCACCCATGGCATAGTCGCCGTCTGTACCGTATGCATTTGCCATCATAACTACTGATGACATTACCGGCATAGCGGATGTGAGTGTCATGGTCATACGGATTTCTGCCGATATTGGAAGTAACCCCAGTATCAGATAAAACAGCACCGGAAAAATCAGCATTTTGATTGCGACGATTCCATAATAGTCCAGTTTGCAAATGTATTTTTTTACATCCATACATGCAAAGACTCCGCCAAGATAAATCATTGCCAGAGGAGTGGCTGTTGCTCCGATTTTTGAGAAAGCTGTGTTCAGAATCTCTGGTAATGTAAGGCCTGTAAGAATGCAGAATAATGCCAATACGATTGCAACTGTTACCGGGTTAATCAGCTTTTTAAAGTCAAATGCAGAATGCTTTACAGCACCAATATTTTTTCCACATTTTGATGATTTTTTTGAGGTAGTTTCCACTATATCCACTGCCTTCGAGGTTAGCCTTACCCCGACTGTCCACAGCATCAGCTGGTCTATCATGGTAAATACCGAGATATACAGCATTCCTCTTTCCGGAAAGATACTTGTGACAATGGGAATTCCCATAAAGCCAATATTTCCAAATGCACTCATTGCAGAATAAAGCTGCTGGTGATCACCTTGCAGGTGCAGTATTTTTCCCGAAAGAAAGCTGAGTCCAAACAGACAGATATACATAAAGAATGCGATTCCGAGAATCGGCAGGGAGTGGAAAAACATTTGCTTATCCACTCCATTTACCGTATTTGTAAAAATCATGACCGGCAGTGCCAGTTTGATCACAAGTCTGGAAACGACTTCCATATTTTCCCGGTTCAGCACATGTGTCCGGATCAGAATGATGCCTGCCAGAATGTAGATGACAAACATTCCGATCTGATTAAGAAGAATATTTAATGTACTCATAAGTCAATTCTCCGGAGTGTTTTTGCCTGTCTTGATTTTTAATTTTTCAATATCATGTATCTGTCCCATTGTTGCTATTTCCTTTCTTCTGCATTCGCATTATTTATTTTTCATAAAGGATTCTTCCTTCATTTTTTATAACTTCTACTAACTTTTTTATTTCTATTCTGTCTGTTTTATCTTACCATATTATCATGCCTTTTTTAAGTCTCTCCAACAATTTCGAGGATTGTTTTTCTGTGCTCAGGCATGAAAAACAGCCGCAGATTCTTCATCATACGGCTGATCTTTTCTATTTAATATTCTATCTGTTGTCTGTTTTTATTTCTCAATCCCCTTTAAGAACCACACGGATTCTCTTGTAGATCAGAAATACAACCAGGGATGTCAGTGCATATTTAAATAAGTTGAATGGGAAGATGATCAGTGCTGCAAATGAAAGCAGACTGTTTACAGAGCTGTGTACTGCGCCACCCATTTCGATGAATGCTTCGATTGGCATTCCAAAAGCTTTTCCATAAGCCGGAAGTAAAACAAATGCATTAATAAAGCATGCAACTATTGCTGTCAGAACTGTTCCGACTGCCATTCCTACAACTGCGTGTTTTCTGCTCTTGACGGATTTGTAGCGGTAAATTAATCCTGCCGGAACTGCGAATGTACATCCGAAGATGAAGTTTGCCACGTCACCGACTCCTGCTGTCATAGATCCCTTTGTTACAAGATGCACCAGAATCTTCACCAGCTCGATCAGAACACCTGCAATCGGTCCCATTGCGAAAGAGCCAACCAGTACAGGGATCTCAGAGAAATCCAACTGATAAAATGTCGGTGCCAGGAACGGAAGCGGAAACTCCAGATTCATCAGAATTCCTGCGATAGCGCCAAGCATGGCTATCTGTGTGATAGTCCTTGTCTTACTCCTTGCCATTGCGTTTCCATTTCTTAATACCTGTTCACTCATACTGTTTCTCTCCTTTGAAATTATTCTTTATGGATATAAAGTTTTATTCGCTGCATATCCTGTTTAAAAGAAAATTCCACAAGCTTCTTTACATGGCAAAACTGTCATATCTCATAGAAAATTTCACCATATAAAAAACCCTGGATAAATCATCCAGGGTAATGAGCACGTATGGTAAAAATATCGCGTGTTCTTCTCTCATCCAGACTATACTGTCGGTTCTGGAGTTTCACCAGATCAGCCGCCTAAGCTAAGCGGGTCGCGGACTATAACCGCCGGTAGGGAATCTCAGCTAATGCTGATCACCACAACCCCGAAGAATTTTCTTTTATCTGCGTTTGATTATACTACATAAGTATATTCATTTCAATACAATTTTCAGATTTTTTACCGGAGTGTACATTGTAAGAAGGAGTCGTATTGTCCGTTGGAATCTCATCGGGTGCAAACAGTTCTATTTTATTATCGAATTCTGTATAATTCTCATTTGCGCCAAGTTCTCTTGATTCTATCAAAGTTTCTGTAATGTTCTCTCCACTCTTTGTAATTCTAAGTCATGCACCACCAGTTCAACTGGTGGTTTGATTATTTTCTTTTTCTTCCTTTTTTATTATAACTTTATTTTTTACTTCTTTTATTCACTGGCAGTGTATATTTATCTTTCCTGCAAAAAAAGCAGGAACTGTACTCAACAGTCCTGCTTTTTCATCATCAGAGAAATAGTTTTCCCCTTATGCAGTAATATTCTTTCTCATATGAATCCTCTCTGCAATCTTATCCACTACCTTATTGCAGATCACCGTATAAGCCGCGCCAAACACATTCGCGCCAATACGAAGTGCCACTGCCGCAGGCATTCCGAAAAGTCCTGCTGCGATAGATAGTGCTCCGAAAGTGTTAAATGCAGTCTGCCATGCATATCCTGCGGAATATCCGACTCCGATTCCACCAATCATTCCGATATACGGATACATGGATTCCGGAAGTGCCAGATACAGGACAATAAAGAGCAGGCATCCTACAATGTTGAACAGCCCTCTGTTTCCGGCTCTGGACGCACAGTCTTCTGTAAATGGCAGGCATACGGACATGCAGGCGATTCCTGCCCACATGGCTCTCGGCAGTCCCAGAAGATTCATAAATAACATAGCACTGGACACAATCAGTGTCAGTTTCAGATACCATCTGCTTCTTGCTGAACGGATGTCAAACTCACGAAACAGGTCAAGGAAAGTTCTTCTATATGGTCTGTTCTTCTGATTTTTGTAAAAAATCGCCATGCAGATCAGCATTCCTATGAAAAGTCCTGCGATGCGTAACGCATATTCCTGCCCGGTCACATCATATCCCAGAAGGAGTAAATAGCCCAGTACAAATGTAGAATGATTATACATGATCACATTGTGGCATCCAAGAATCATCAGAAGCAGAATGCAGACCACATTGACAAGAAATGCGGCAAATGGATGTGGTGCTGCCATATTTGCCAGTCTTGGCCCCGCCATAAGAATTCCAAAGATTCCTGCAATGGAAATCAACCCATGTGTTGTCCTGATTCCGAAGTCCGCCTGTCGCAATACGAGAACCGCCAGCAGAACTGTAACCCCGACTACACTGTTATTACTTCCTGTGAGTTTACTGTACAGGCTCACCACCGCAACACAGAACGCCATGACCAGATATACTTTGAAGTTATAAATTAATATGTGACGTCTTTTTTCTTTCGGATCCGTTGTGTTCTTAATAAGCTGCTTAGAACCAACGGAACTCAACTGTAGTTCCTGATAAAATGTCATTTCCAAGTCGTCTCCTTTTTTGTAAAATTACGTAAAAATCCAGCGTTTTCACAGAATAACAAACCGCCAAATGATTACGTATCTACTATGAATTTTGAAATAGTAACGAGCACTATACCGCAATTTTACAAAAACGTCAAGAGTCATTTCTCGCACTCCATAAATTTTTTTACTCACTCAAAAGAGGTATTATTCCATACACCGTTCACATTATGTATCATTAATTACCACTTAATGCAATCCCATGATCGCCAGCAATGCCGTGATCACTACAAGACTGCAAAGAATCGTCACGCTGTTCGCACAGCTTGCCATTCCTTCATCTCCTCCACACATTCCTGTGTAGGCAGGTGCAACTGCACTCATAGGAGCAAAGCACAGTAAAACAAGGGTCTGTCTGATTACCAGATCAAATGGTAATACAAAGAAGAAAAATACTGCACAGACTGCCGCAAAAATGTGTCGGATCACTACCAGTTTAACGATCTCACCCATATATTCTTTGATCAATTACCTCAATCCTTCCCAGACGGCAAATGCTGTGTTAAGCGCTTTAAAGGGTGGTCTGGTGGATGTGCTGATCCTGGACTCCAATCTTGCTGAAGCACTGCTGAAACTTAGTGAAGATATGCCTTCACAGGAGTAATACATACAAAATACCCTTTCGTCATATTATACGAAAGGGTATTTTTTCAGACTATTCTATTTTCTGTAAAGTACAAATGCCTCATATGGATTCAGGATGATTTTCCTGTCAAATACTTTTCTTCCCATGTTCGTAATCAGGCACTGAGCTCCTTCTGTGAATGTTTCCGGAAGTTCCATTTCCGCTTCCTGTGCACTGAAATTACATACTGTGAGCAGCTTCTCTGATTCAAGCTTTCTTATGTAAGCAAAGATCTGGTCATGATCACGGTACAGAGCCTCAAATTCTCCGTATACGATGATATCCATTTCTTTACGCAGACGGATCAGTTTCTGATAATAATGGAAAACAGAGTCCGGATCTTTTAACTGATCTGCCGCATTGATCTGCCGGTAATTTTGGTTTACCTTGATCCATGGTTTCCCTGTAGTGAAACCTGCACCTGCGGAAGTATCCCACTGCATTGGTGTTCTGGCATTATCGCGGCTTCTGAGCATCAAACATTTCATCATATACTCCGGTGTCAGTCTGCCTGTCTCTGTCAGCTCAGTGAAATAATGAAGGCTCTCGATATCACGGTAGTCCTCCAGCTTATCAAAATAAACATTAGTCATTCCAAGCTCTTCACCCTGATAAACATAAGGGGTTCCCTGCATCATATGAAGGCAGGTTGCCAGCATCTTGGCTGAAATATCGCGGTAAGCAGGATTGTCATTTCCGAATCTGGATACACTTCTTGGCTGATCATGGTTTCCAAGGAAAAGGCTGTTCCATGCTTTTCCTGCCAGTTCTTCCTGCCATTTAATCATGATCTTCTTGAACTCTTTGAAATCATACCGTTCTGTGGTCCATTTGCCATAATCACCACCACCGATTTCTATATGCTCAAACTGGAATACCATATTCAGTTCTTCTCTGTCATCACCTGCGTATTTCTGTGCTTCCTCAATGGTAACTCCTGAGGTTTCCCCCACAGTCATCACATCATATTTGGAAAGTACTTCCTGATTCATTTCATGCAGGAATTCGTGGATTCTTGGACCATGAACACTATACGGACCGAAATCACCATACAATCCGTTATTCACCTCTCCGTCAGGAAATTCCTGATCTTTGGAAATCATGCTGATAACGTCCATACGGAAACCATCGATTCCCTTTTCACACCAGAAGTTCATCATATCATAAACTTCCCGGCGAACCTTCTCGTTCTCCCAGTTCAGATCCGGCTGTTTCTTGGAGAACAGATGAAGATAGTACATATCTGTCTGTGCGTCATATTCCCAGGCTGAACCTCCGAATACTCCGCCCCAGTTATTTGGTTCCTTACCATTCACCGGATTTCTCCAGATATAATAGTCACGGTAAGGATTATCTTTGGATTTACGGCTCTCGACGAACCAGGAATGCTCATCGGAAGTATGGTTTACAACCAGATCCATGAGAATCTTGATTCCTCTTTTGTGCGCTTCTGCAAGGAGAGTTTCATAATCCTCCATGGTTCCGTAATCTTTGTATATCTTTCTGTAATCAGAAATATCATAGCCGTTATCATCCTGAGGAGACTCCAGCATAGGAGAAATCCAGAGAACATTCACACCTAACTCTTTCAAATAGTCAAGCTTCTCAATAATTCCTCTGATATCTCCGATTCCGTCTCCATTACTGTCTTTAAAGCTTTTGGGGTAGATCTGGTAAACAACACTTTCTTTCCACCAGGTTTTCTTCATAAACGTAAGCCTCCTGTTTGCATTTCTCAAGTTTATTGATGTGTTATTTTACTGCACCGGCAACAACACCGTTCATGATCCATTTCTGACAGAAGATATATACGATCAGTACAGGTGCCAGTACGAGCAGATAAGAGGCAAATGCCAGATTATAGTCTACAGAGAACTGGCTCTTGAATACATACTGTGCAAGCTGTAAGGTCTGCTGGCTCTCATCACTTAAGAGTACCAGTGGCATACTGAAGTCGTTCCATGTCCACATAAAGGAAAGGATTGCTACTGTTGCTGTAGTTGGTTTTAATACCGGGAAAATGACCCGGCTGAAAATCTGGATGGGGTTGGCACCATCGATCATTGCTGCTTCATCCAGTGCTTCCGGTATCGCCTTGATCGCACCTGTATAAAGGAAAGTGTTCATAGGCAGACCGAAGATAATGTACAGAAAAGTAATACCGTAAATATTATCCAGATGGAAGGCATTCGCCTGTACAACCAATGGAAGCATGATTACCTGGAATGGGATAAACATAGCACTGATAAAGTAGTAGTACATAATGGAAAAGAATTTACTCTTTTTCCTGTTTCTGGTTATTGCATATGCTGCAAAAGAGTTTGTGATCAATGTAAAGAACAGGTTGATCACTGTAATAAATGCAGTGTTAAAAAATTTCTGTGGAAAATTTGTCATCACCCAGGCATCTACGAAGTTCTGCAGATGCAACTTTTTGGGTAATGCCAGTATGTTATTCATGTCAGACGGATCCTTGATTGCGATCATCAGTGCCATATACAGAGGCAAAAGAATAATCAGCACAATTCCTATAATAAGAAGAATCGTTACAGGCCAGTTGTAACGTTCTTTTACCTTCGCTACACCCTGTTTCATCCTAACTTCTCCTCTCTCTTCTCAAGTATACGCAGCTGTAACACAGAGATCAGCACAACTACAATGAAAAGCACAACTGCATTAGCTGACTGGTAGGCGAACTGTCCTCCGCCGAATCCCTTCTTATAGATCAGGACTGCAATGGAAGTAGTTGCTGTTCCGGGTCCACCATCTGTCATGGCCATGATCTGATCGTAAACCATCAGGTAACCTTTGGCCGAGAGCACCATATTAATGGTAAAGGACGGTGCCAGAAGAGGGAAAGTGATCTTGCTGAACCGCTTGAATCCTGTAGCTCCGTCCAGGTCAGCAGCTTCATATACATCTGTATCAATAGACTGGAGTCCTGCAATATAGATCAGTGTATTGAATGCACATCCGATCCACAGAGATACTGCAATGATTCCCCACATCGCATTGTTAGTACCCAGAATATTCACACTGAGAGCCTTGATTCCCAGAGCTTTTCCAAGCTCCGGAACCAGGTTTGCAAAAATATAGTTGAAGATAAATCCCACGATCAGACTTCCCAGCATATACGGCAGGAAATAAAATGCTTTAATGGTATTTTTGAATTTAATCTTTGCATTTAATGCGCATGCGAGCACAAGGCTGATCACATTAACCAGGATCGTAGTGATCACAGCAAATTTAAAGGTGAAAATGTAGGCATTTCCTGTATCTGCATCTACAAACATATGCAGGTAATTACGCAGCCCTACGAAATTCCAGTCTCCATATCCTCTCCAGTCAGTAAAACTGTAGAATACACCTTTCAGGAAAGGAATTGTATGGAAGATGAAAAATAATACTGCAAGAATACCAACATAAATATAGTAAACTTTATTGACAGCAGGTCTTTTACGATTCGCTGCTTTCTTCATAGGCTCATCCCCTCACTTAATCTACATTCGCAACATCATATTTTTCGTCACACTGTTTCAGGAACTGTTCGATGTTTTCCTTATCATCCATTCCATTTGCACGATTTAAACTAAGTTCAGTAAGCAGTACAGACATATTAAATCCTGATGGGTAGTAGTGGTCTTCAAAGTTGGCAACTTTACCATTGCTGATGTCTTCCTGTACACCTGATACTGCTTCATCACTCTGCTCTACACCCTTTAATGCGGAGAATGAGAACTGCTCATCAATATAAGTCTGTACATTTTCTTTTTCCATCATAAAGGAAACAAAATCTTTAGCTGCATCTACATTGGAACTGCTCTTGCTTACGCCCAGAAGCACATCCACACCTGAGGTAACCTTATTCTGGGATTCATCATTGGAAGACGGAATTGCAAACATGTTTATTTTTACATCCGGGTTAGCATTACGGTACTGGCTGATTGCCCAGTTTCCGTTGATGATCATTACAGCGTCACCGTTGGCAAATTTCTTGTTTCCGTCATCATAGCTAAGTCCCATGAAATCATCCTGTGCATAATCAAGAAGTGTCAGATATTTCTCTGTAATCTCCTCATGAGTTCCCACAAATGTTGTCTTGCCTGCTTTACGGTCATCTGCGAAGCTCTCCGGTGCAAGGTCTGCTGCTATTGAATTCCATGGTGCATTTGCTGTCCATGCATCTTTATAAGTCATCAGTAATGGCTGCTCACCTGCATCCTGGATTTTCTGAAGAAGATCTATAAACTCATCCCAGGTCTTCGGAACTTCCAGTCCAAGCTCATCGAATTTCTCTGTATTGTAGATGACACCGGAAGCATTTGTAGCAAATGGAACACCATATATTGTCTCTTCTTTGTCCTTATTTACATCGTAAACCATGTCAATATAGGCTTCCTGTACATCCTTGATATAATCCTGATCACCCAGATCAAGCAGCATACCTGCACCCTCAACCTCAGTGTAGTTGTTATCGCCGCCCATTGCTACAATGTCAGGCATATCATTCTTTGCCATTCTGGTCTTTAATACTGTTCCTGCATCCGGCGGAGCAGTAACCTTTACTGTCACATCGTCATGGCTTTCATTATATTTGTCTACCAGTTTCTGAATCGTATCCTTGTTCTCAGGTTTTGTGGAAAAAAGTTCCAGTTCTGTTTTACCTGAGCTTTTCGCTGAGGAACCTGTGTCAGACGAACCGCCGCATCCTGTTAATGTGCCGGCAAGCAAAGTACCAATTACCAATGTGCTTATTATTTTTTTATACATTTTTTCTCCTCCATAATTTAATTTTCTTTTCATTTCATTAACTACGAAGGCTGCGCAACCTCTGTTTTCCTTTGGTGACTTTATCATAACGCAGTCTGTCTGTAAAAATCAACAGGTTTCTCGGGAAACTTGAATTTCACACAAAATTCGCAATCTATTTTTGTGCATATCATACAATAATCAATACGTTTTTACACTGTTAACCCAACCGGATAAGTTCTGTAAATTGTAAAAGAGAGCCTGCTATTCTTTCACAGACTCTCTTTTTATCAGCCGCACCGGGCTCTTGATATTCATTTCTTTTAAAGTTTCTCCCTCTATCATCCGGTGCAGACGGCGCAGGGAGATTACGCCCTTCTGGTGGATATCCTGATGAACCGTAGTCAGCCTGGGACGGACAAACTCCGCATAAATACTGTCATCATAACCTACTATGGAAATCTGATCCGGAACCTTAATCCCATGATCAAAGAAATAGTTCATAGCCTCAATCGCTCCGTAATCCGAAGAAAACGCCAGCGCCTTTACTTCAAGGAAACGGGGAAGCAGCTCTTCATACCTGCTGAGGCGCTGTCTCTTCTCCCCCGGAACTACGATCAGACGGGATTTGCTGCAGAAACCGCCCTGCTTTTCCATAGCCTGTTTGAATCCGTTCCATCTGCGGGAATCACTGTCCTTATCTGTCTCTGCGATAAACAATGCCCTGTGGTATCCACATGAATACAGGTATTCTCCAACCTGATATCCACCGGAATAATCGTCAATTCCTACATTCTGGAAGGTGTATTCCCCTTCCGGATATGCATCGATCAATATCATCTTCTTGTTCAGTTTTCTGGACAGCTGTCTGTATCGTTCCTCATCGTATCCCAGAATGATCAGACCCTCAACATTCCACCTGGAAGCCATATCTACTACATCTTCAATTTTTTCCCCGCCGATAAGCATGACGAAATAACCTTTCCGTTCTGCTTCTGTCTGTATGGTTCCGATCAGCTCTCCCACAAAGGAATCCTGCAGAGACTGCATTCCATGGGCAGTGGCAAATCCCAGCACTACTCCGATGATTCTGGAGCCATGACCTGACAACATCACAGATCCCATATGTGGAACATAATTCTGTTCTTTCAGAATACGGGTAATCTTATCTATGGTTTCCTGAGACACTCTCTTGGTATTTCCATTGATTACATTGGAAACCGTAGTCCGGCTCACCCCCGCCATATCTGCAATATCCTGAAGTCTGATCATTTAAACGCCTCCTGCTTTACGATATTTTATAGATTCATACAATCGTGTTAAAGATATCCTTTTCTATAAAATGTTTATACCATATATATGTTTTTAAGTAAACTTCCGTTTTTATATTATGATATAAGAATTGCGGAAGCTGCTTTGCAGCGGAGCAATTCGTAGATATCAATGACCCTAACTGAGGCTTTTATACCTGTGTAGTCGGATTCGCAGACAAGCGAATGGTATAGTTATTTCCCAGATTGAAACAAAATTGCGCGTCTGACTCTCATCATTGGAAAATAACGAGAATGCGACGCGCAGTTATTCAAAGGATGAACTGAATGATACTTTTATTCTTCATCCGCATGATAAATCCCAACATATCCCTGCGGTTCTACTCTGACAATCTGTTCGACTTCCTCTGTTTTCTCCGGGAAGTCCGCTTCTGTATGAAATCTCACACAGGTTCCGCAGGAGGAGCTTAAATCTCTTGGGACCGGCATGACTTCTGCACTCAGATTCATTGCCTGGCAGTTTCTTCGAAACTGGATAGCTCCATAATGGGAATAGAAGGTTGCTATATATGTGATCATTTTTTAAGTTTCAGCAGGATATCATCTCCCTGCTCTGTTGCCTGTACCTGATATCCCTGATGTGTTGCAAATCTGGATACATTCTCTTTTGCAACTACGTTATCAACCAGAATCTCATATTCTTTGTCTCCGGATTCCATTGCATTCTTTGCACGGATCACTGGTTCCGGACAGGATAAACCTCTTGCATCTACTTTCTTCATTCGTCTCTCTCCTTTTAGAGTGTGTCTAAAAAAATACTTTCCGCAAAATGAGCGTATTAATTGCGGAAATAATGTCTGCATTCCGACAATCAGGCTTCTTCTTTTCTCATGGAGTTCACTGCTGCGATTACTGCAACTACCACAATCCCAATAATAACTGCGATTTTTCCATTTGCTGTAGGACCTTCACCGGAAGATGCCAGTCCGAAGTTATGGGCAAAAGCAGCACCTGCCATCAGACCGAGAACAGTCACAGCAGAGTCTGTATTTCCCTCGCCTGCAAGGATCAGCTGACGAAGCGGGCATCCACCGAGGAGAATACATCCAAAGCCTGCCAGATACATGCCAAGTGCGTTCCACAGTCCATCTGTGTGTGCAATCGGCTGTCCCGCAAATCCCGGATTGAAATAGGATGTTCCTGTAACTGCACCGAGGATCAGATTCATTACCAATGCTGTCACAAGAATTGCAACAAAGCCGAACAGTAATTTGTATTCTTTGAAAAGTACCGCATCACGGATACCGCCGACCATACACAGACGTGTTCTCTGAGCCAGGATACCAACAATGATTCCTGCTGCCAGTGCGATAATGATTGCAGCATGTTTTGCTCCAGGTCCGCCTTCCGGCTCTGTGAAATGGATAAATGCAGGTGCAGCTGTCAGTAACAGAAGCATCACGATCTGGAATGCAGGATAAATACCACCTTCCAGCTTCGGCATCTTATAAGAACGTTTCAGTGTGTAACCTTTCTTCAGGAAAACAGTTCCTGTAAGAATACCGGCTACAAATCCAACAAGTCCAAACAGAGCATTTCCGTCTCCGCCTGCCAGACGCAGAATCATACGGAAAGGACATCCAAGAAACATCAGACATCCGATCATAACAAATGCGCCAAGTGTAAATCTGGTCACAGGTGCAGAGCCGCCTCTTGGACGAAATTCTTTCTTAGCAAGTGAAATGATACATGCTCCAAGTACCAGACCAATGATCTCCGGGCGGATATACTGAACTGCTGCCGCTGAATGAAGTCCCAGCGCACCTGTGGTATCTCTCAGGAAACAGGCAATACAGAAGCCCATATTTGCCGGATTTCCAAAAAACACCAGAATTGCAGCGATCAGACCGATCACGCCTCCTGCCAGAACTATGGTTCCCTTTTCGTTTTTCATTTATTTCTTTCCTCCTTTTGCATTATGTACTCTCAGCGTCTTTATTGCACTTGCTTTTGTGAGAGTACATCACTGACTTTTTTTATTGTCAGCACAATTTCTTTGTATCTATTTTATCATTTTTATGCTGAAATCACTAATTCATTATAGTCGTATTTTATAGTTATTTATAGAAATCATTTATAAGTTGTGCTATACTATAATGATGTTAGGGTCAAAAGATATTTTGCCCCTAACTTGATATCTACGAATTGCTCCGCAGCAAAGCAGCTCCTGCAATTCTCATATAATCTTTAATTATGTAAAAATCGGGGGGATTTGTTACTATGAATAAAATATATCTGGATCAGGCAAGTACGTCTTTTCCCAAGGCACCATCTGTTGCACAGGCAGTTTATGATTACCTGTCAGGCTCTGCTGTGAATGTGAATCGGGGAGGATACCGGGCAGCTTATTCTGTGGAGGAGCAGATTTTTGAGACAAGAGAACAGCTTCTGAAGCTCTTTCACTTTACTTCCGGAAAGGGTAAGAATGTTATTTTTACAGAAAATATCACTACCAGTCTGAATATTCTTCTAAAAGGACTTCTGAAACCCGGTGACCATGTACTTGTAACTGCCATGGAGCATAATGCAGTGATGCGTCCTCTTGTACAGCTGGAGAAACATGGAATTTCTTTTGACAGGATCCCATGCGCTTCTGACGGCAGTCTTCTGCTTGATCGGGCATCTGCACTCCTTCGTCCTGAGACTAAGCTTGTGGTCTGTCTTCATGCTTCCAATGTATGCGGAACTGTCATGCCTGCACAGGAAATCGGAAATTTCTGCAAAGAACATGAACTTCTTTTTATTCTGGACACTGCACAGACGGCAGGAACCATTGACATTGATATGGAGAAATATCACATAGACGCACTGGCATTTACAGGTCACAAGGGACTCAGAGGGCCACAGGGAACAGGTGGCTTTCTGATCCGCAATAAACTGGCAGCGCAGATTGAGCCTCTTATCAGCGGTGGAACAGGAAGCGCCTCTCATTCTGAAGAAGTACCGGCATTTCTTCCTGATCGTTTCGAGCCCGGAACTCCCAATATACCTGGGATTCTGGGACTTCATGCCGCACTCTGTGATCTGGAGAAACAGTCCATGGAAGAAATCCGCCAACATGAATTAATGCTGACACAATACTTTATAGATGGTATCCTGAATTTGGATCCTGACGAAAAATTCCTGCGTATTATCGGTAAAAAAAATATTGAAAACCGTTGTGCAGTTGTATCCGTCCAGACCTTACATATGGACATGGCTCAGGCCGCCTTTGAACTGGACAGTACTTATGGAATTATGACAAGAGTCGGCCTTCACTGTGCACCAAACGCACATAAAACTCTTGGAACATACCCGGAGGGTACTCTCCGTTTTTCTTTCGGACCTGAGAATACAAAGCAGGAACTGGATATTGCTTTAGATGCATTATCCGCATTACTATAGCAATCCTCGTACATCGTTTTCGTACATAAAAGGAGATTTTCACAATGGAATTTAAACAGTTAGAAGCATTCGTCGCTGTCGTGGATTACGGCAGCTTCTCAGAGGCGGCCCGCCGCCTCTATCTGACTCAGCCTACGATCAGTGCTCATATACGTTCTCTGGAAGATGAACTGCATATGAAACTGATCATCCGCACTACAAAGAAGACAACGATTACAGCCAAAGGCTACCAGCTTTATGACAGTGCAGTCCGTATGCTGGAAATCAGAAATAATCTGCTTGAGAATTTTACAGGTGCCCACAAACATATGATAGATCTGGCTGCATCTACCATTCCTTCTTCTTATCTTTTGCCGGAATTGCTTGCTGCTTTCGGAAAAACGCATCCTGATGTTTATTTTCACTCCATACAGTCAGACAGTTCAGAATCCATCAGCCGGGTACTGGACGGAACTGTAGATCTGGCTCTGGTAGGCCAGAATACACGTGATGAGAGCTGCGTGTTTATTCCTTTCTGCCATGATGAGCTGGTCATTGCAACTCCTGTAACAGATCACTATCTTGCACTCAAGGACAGGGAAACACCCGCTATTTTTCATGATTTCCTGAAAGATTCTATTATTCTCAGGGAAAAAGGCTCCGGCACAAAAAAAGAAATGGACCTTTTTCTGGATCGCGCAGGCATCACAACAGGCAATCTGAACGTGATCGCCCGCATGAATGACCTGGAAAGCATCAAAAAGTCCATTGTTAATGGTCTGGGAATCTCTATTCTTTCATCACGCTCTGTCACTGACCTGCAGAGGACAAAGCAGATTCTTGTCTTTCCGCTGGAGGAATCTGCTCATAAACGCAGTTTCTATATTGTCTATAGCAAAAACAGGATTCTGAAACCCCATGTAAAGCAATTTGTGCAGTTTGCGCGAGACTATTATATGTAACTGTTATCTGCCGGCATCCAACAGTTTCACAAACTCTTTCTCCGGCATCGGTTTGTAAAAATAATACCCCTGGATATAATCACAACCGTTATCTCTTAAGAACTCGACCTGCTCTTTAGTTTCAGCACCTTCCGCTATAATCTTTATATCCATAGTATGTGCCATTTCAATGATGAAGCGGATAATACTGCGTGTTTTGGTATTGGTTTCTATCTGCCGCACAAAACTCATATCAATTTTCATAATATCAAAGTTGTAATTCTGGAGCATTCCAAAGGAAGAATATCCGCTTCCAAAATCATCCAGAAGCAGCAGAATCCCTGCTTCTCTTAATGCCTCCAGAGTTGCACTTCTGTCTGCTTCAATGGCAGCATAGGAAGTTTCTGTAATCTCCATTCTGCTCAGACCGGACGGTATGGAAGTATCCGCACATTTTCTCTCCAGCCAGTTCATGATCTTCTCATCATAGAAATCCATCCATGACAGATTAGTTGATACCGGAACTGTAATCTTATCGGACTGATAACGTTTCTTCTGAAATTCATTAACCGAATCCAGCACATACAGATCCAATTCGGAAATATGTCCGCTATCCTCCAGCGCAGGAATGAATACACCCGGTGAAATAAATCCCTTTTGCGGATGGAACCATCGGATCAGAGATTCTGCTGATGCAATCTTTCCAGTCTTTACATCCACAACAGGCTGAAAATATACTTTGAACTGTCCCTTCGCAATCCCTTCCTCCAGTTCACCTGCCAATGTCGCTTTATCTATATATGTATTCTTCATGGAAGAATCATAAATCTTATATGACTGGACAAACTCATCGGTAATATATCTCTGAGCAATCTTTGCCCTGTCGATCATTCCATTTACAGACATTTTTTTCTTTTCAAGCATAAAAATTCCACATTTGACAGACAAATGAAGTGTTTTTCCTCCCCGGGTAAGTTTCTTCTGACACATTCCGGTAAGCATATCCAGATTGAGATTCTTACGTTCTACCAGACAGATAAAATGATCCGCGTCTTCACGTGCCGACACCAGAGGCTTCAGTTCAGATTTTCGGACATCTTCGTACACTTTGCGCAGCATCATATCTCCGATTTCTGTTCCAAAAAGCTCATTGACTGCCTTGAAATTCTTAATGTCGAAAAATACAACCGCATATCCGGTTCTGTCTTCACTTTCTTTCAGGATCCGTTCCACATGACGGATAAAGCCCTGTCTGTTATATCCGCCCGTCAGAATATCCTGTTCAAATTTCTCCGTAATATCCTCAACTGTAGATACAATAATGTCAAAAAATTTATTGAGGTAAAAAAATGTATAGTTCTTTAAACATTTCTCCCCTTCCTTATTAAACTGATGAACAGAGAAAGAATATCTCTCTTTCTCCTGCAGTTCTTTCCGAATGGTATCAAGACGCACACATTTGTCATATACGGATTTCTCATCATCCGGAACAAATCTCTTCATAACTTCAGTAACATAACCGGAATAACTGATTTCTTCTGCCAGAACCATCTCCATGGCACAGATACCCGGATGATCCAGTCTCACACAGTCTCTCTGCCCATCAATAATCTCTATTCTGTCAAAATTCTTTCTGTACAGCATATGCGGAATCTGCTCTGAAAAATAGTTCTCTGTAATATCAGAAAAATAGATCAGTGCTTCCAGCCTGTCATAAGAAACGTTCCGGACCATCTCAACTGTGGTTCTGATCATCCTCAGGCTGATCCCTTTTGCGGCATACACAGGACATTCCCATTGGATCATATCTTTTCCCTGTGCCAGACATTCCCTCAGATTATCTACACAAAACACCTTTCTGTACTGAGTTCTCACTTCTCTCTGCGGAATAGACTGACTGATCCGCTCAATATAAGAATCCAGTGGTTCATTTACATCTTTCAGCTCCAGTGAAGCAATCCTGCTGTTTGCCATAATACAGCTTCCATCCGAAATATTTACTGTAACTGAGGCAAACGCATCTTTTGCATGGCGTATGATCTTATCCAGCTGTTTCAGATATTCATCATTGATATCCCGGATATACATCATGGCAATCTGGTCATCCGGTTTATATTCTGCACTTCTGATGACTTCCATACATACCCAGCGGTACTCCTGTTTTATCAGAGTTCTGTAGTTCAGGGAAATGCGTTCTCTGCCTTTTGCAAGTTCTTTTCTCAGATTATCCATACTGCAGAATTTCAGATATTCTTCCTGATCCTCTTCATAAATATATTTAAGATCTGCCATCATTTTAAGACTTTCAGAGAGACTTGATGGCATGGAAACAATACTGTCTTTTCCTCTGATAACTGTATAAGTATCTGTCGAGAGATTAATCTTGAGTATCCTGTGAAAAATAGATGATAGCATTTTCATCGCATCCTGCAGATCTCCCGTCATCTTGTCATGCAGCGCAATCGTACTCTCAACGCGATGAAAAACTGTCATTGCATCAAAGGGACGCGAGAAGTAATCACTTGCTCCCAGCCTGTAAACCCGACGGATGCTATCTCCGGAAGTCTCTGATGAAATACAGATAACCGGCAACATATCCAGCCATTGCTTTGCCTTCATAACAGCAAGTACCTGATAACCGTCCATCACCGGCATGATCAGGTCAAGGAGCACCAGCTTGAAATCCTTATGGCATCTTTCAAGGATTTCAACTGCCTGCTCTCCATTTTCAGCTTCACAGATATCATAGTTATCTTCCAGCATACAGGCAAGGAGCTCTCTGTTTAATTGTGAATCATCAACGATCAATATCTTTGGCTTACTCATATAATGTATGCCCTTTCTTCTGTTATTATGGCTGTGTGAAAATTTAACCGGACAGATGCCAAAAACAGCTGCTCGGTTATGCATAATTTAAGTATATCATTCAAAGAATAAAAGTCAATAATTGGAATATACCATTTCATTGCTATTCACCGGTAAAAGGATTACTGAGAACAGAGTGAACAGCAACGTTTTCGTACATTGCCAGTATATGATTCCCTTTTTTCTCTTTACAAAGATTCACATTGATATATAATGCATAACCAGATCAAGGAGGAGCACAGGCTCCTCCTTGTCAGTCAGTTACAGATTTTTTTCTTCTTATTACAGGTTTTTCTTCTTATAAATAAACCATGATGCTGCTACAGTAAACACCAGCAGATAAAGAAGCAGAATCCCAATACCGGTGTAATTCACCGCCTCACCTGATGAAATACTTCTCATCAGATGACTGGTCTGGGATAACGGCAGAGCTGCTACAAACTTGCCTACAAATCCCGGAAGTTTCTCTGTTGAGAAAAAGGTGTTACATAAATATGCCATAGGCATGATAATGTAGTTGGAAAATCTCGGCACGTCTGCATGATTTTTTGCAAGAAATGATACTACCACTCCGATAGCAGAAAATACCGCTCCATTGAGGAACATCACAAGAAATGACCAGCCGTTGAAGATCAGGCCTGTCTCGATTGGTGCTGTGAGGAGCAGGATAATTCCTCCTGCATACAGTCCACGCAGACTTCCTCCGATAATCTGGCCTGCGATAAACTGCCACAGTGGAGTCGGTGAGATCATAACCTGGTCAAAGGCTTTCTCATAAAGTCTCTGGACATTCAGGTTCTGCGCGATGGCGTTGAAGCTTCCATTCATAGTTGTAAGTGATACCACACCCGGAATCAAAAAGTTCAGGTATGGCTGTCCATGAGAAGTTGTCTGGATTCCCATTCCGAATACGACCAGATACATCAGAGGCGCGATCATGGCTGCCAGTGTGATCTTGTAAAAATCTCTGCGGAATTCTACCCACTTCTCCCATAATATTGTTATAATTCCCATTACTCTTTTCTCCAAGTTCATTTATATTCTCATTTATTCGTAACTGTTCACTCTGTGCCCGGTAACACGCTATGCGATGCAGAAAATATGAATCTCCTTGAGTAAAGCCCAAGGAGTATCCGGTGTAAAACCACGCAGCAAAAGTGGCGAACAACCGCCTGTTACTTGGAAATCAGGTGTTTTCCGGCTCTTTCTACGAAAACATCCTCCAGTGTGGTCTCGCGAAGTGAAGCCTGCCCTGTAAGATTTTCCAGATACCGGATTGCATCCTGACGTGTATGGAAATAGTGATTCTTTGTTCCATCTGCTGTCATCTCATCTACCGCATAGGCTCCAAGACTCTCGATCAGTGCTGACGGAGTACTTACCTCCTCCAGCTTACCATGATCCATCAGTGCCACACGATTGCAGAGACTCTGTGCTTCTTCCATGTAATGCGTGGTCAGCAGAATGGTCAGATTTTTCTCATTCAGTTTTCGCAGAAGATTCCACATCTGTCTTCTGGAAAGAGCATCCATTCCGGCTGTCGGTTCATCCAGAAGCAGGATTTCCGGTTCTGTCAGAAGTGCGCGACAGACCATCAGCTTACGCTTCATTCCACCGGAGAGCTTACGGACTGTACGCTTGCGGAATTTGATAAGATCGCAGAATTCCAGAAGTTCCTCTGTTCTTGCCTTGATTTCTTTTCGCGGCATGAAATAAAGACGCCCCTGGTATTCCATGATCTCATCCATATTCATATCCTGACGCATGGAATATTCCTGGGTAATCACACTGATCTTTCTTTTCAGATCAGGACGTTGTCTTGTAAGCTGCTGACCGTCTATAAGGATTTCTCCCTTTGTCGGAAGAAGAAGGGTTGAGAGCAGACTGATGGTCGTTGTCTTGCCTGCTCCGTTTGGTCCGAGAAGACCAAAAAACTCACCTTTTTCAATTTTCAGGTTCAGGGAATCCACTGCTGTAAAATTGTCAAAAGTTTTCGTCAGATTTTTTGTCTCTATCATTTCTCTTCGGCTTTCTCTTTAGCAATGATAAGGGAATAATATCCGGCGTCATCCGGGATTTCTTCCACACTGTTGTAAATATGCTCATCCGGCATACCACAGTTCTCAACCATGCGGACTTCGCGGCCGCTTCTTGCCAGAATTTCTTTTACCTGATTCATCTTCTTACCGGATTTCATAAGTACATAGGTTCCCGGCTGATCCAGTTCACTGTCAAGGCGGTGTACTGCCGGCTGTACATGAAGTGGCTGGTTCCACTCTGTCAGCGGGATATTTAAGCGTGCTGCTGTTGCGCAGAAGGAAGTGATACCGCTTACCAGTTTTGTCTGATAGCCGTCTGCTTCTACTCTCTTCTGTACATATGTAAATGTAGAATAGATTGTCGGATCTCCCAGAGTAAGGAATACAACATTCTTGCCTGTATCCAGAGCTGCTTCAAGGGCTTTGGCACCTTTTTCGTGATTAAGTTCCAGTTCTGCCTTGTCATGTGTCATAGGCATATAGATTGGAAGAAGTTCTTTGTCAGCCAGTTCCGGAACTGCCTGTACTGCGATCTTGTATGCAACAGTCTCGCGGACATCCGCTCCAGGGACTGCGATAATGTCATTTTCCTTAATCAGACGTACTGCCTTTAACGTCATAAGCTCCGGATCTCCAGGGCCTACTCCTACTCCGTATAAAATTCCACTCATTCTTATATCCTCCTGTATAATGGTTTCTTTTTTAATTTCCTTTTTATTGTCTCAAAGGCCTTACACATCAGCCTCCGTTTGAATGTTTCTATCAGAAATATTCCTTTTTATTGTCTTCTATTTAACTTACGGACAACATCCCTATTATACTAAAGCCCAACCACTTTTTCAACGAAGTATTGACAATTAATTTCAATT